>Ga0209013_10002204_pt1 | contig 17730 bp, 16 predicted proteins | sample Cruoilmetagenom2_FD_187291 | JGI IMG/M metagenome (GOLD analysis project Ga0209013, IMG submission 187291) | Oil polluted marine microbial communities from Coal Oil Point, Santa Barbara, California, USA - Sample 2 (SPAdes) (version 2) | ecosystem: Environmental > Aquatic > Marine > Oil seeps ...
AAGCACCTTATTCTTTAAGGTGCTTTTTAATTTGCAAAAATACTACCAACCTGAGTTGGATACAAGTCAATCTCCACAGAAGCCTTATAAATAGTGAGATTTGACTACAAAAAATGAAGACTAACTGGTTAATTTAAGGCTTTTTGGAGTTAAAGATTGCTGTTTATAAAGCTTTTAAAAGAATTCTTATTGTTTTTCGTATATTTCGTTATAGATTTTCAAACTATTAATAGTCCTTCAAAGCCATGCCTAATCTACAAAAAACAATAAAAACTGTGAGCGTTGAGTTATATCGAACTCAGGTTACCATTGGTTTTCAATTTAGAACGGCTTTATGGCCTTTAATTAATAATATTAACAAAAAGAAAGTTATTTTTAACTCACATTATCAATTATTCAATAATATCATTGTGAATTTAATATATATTTTGTAAATTGATGCCATAAACAGAATTCATCACAAATTTTGTTTTCATTATGATTAATTTTGAGTTAGTAAGCTAAAGCACCTTATTCTTTTAAGGTGCTTTTTTTGTTTAAGAACTTTGAATTTCAATTTTAACTCCTTCGAATAAATTCTTCAACTAACTCACTTATTATTTTTTCGGATGACTTTGCTGCTAATTGAACTGCTTCATGGGAAACCTCCTCTATATGACCTTCAATACCAAGATCGGTAATAACAGATAAACCAAAACATTTCATCCCCATGTGTTTGGCAACTATAACTTCGGGTACCGTACTCATTCCAACCGCATCTGCACCCATCAATGACACCATTTTATATTCTGCCGGAGTCTCAAAAGTTGGACCTTGTAAGGCTAAATAAATACCATTTTGAACCTGAATGTTCTTTTCTTTAGCGATAGTTCTCATAGTATCTATCATTTTTAGATCATAAGGCTCGTGCATATCTAGGAATCGTGGTCCGAAACGATCGTCATTTTTACCACGTAAAGGATGTTCAGGCATCATATTGATATGATCGGTAATAATCATAATATCACCAACTTTAAAATTTGGATTTACTCCCCCAGATGCATTGGAAACAATTATTTTTTCAATTCCTAAATATTTCATAACACGAACAGGAAAAGTTACTTCATCCATTTCCCAACCTTCATAAAAATGAAATCTGCCTTGCATCGCTATTACAGTTTTATCAGCTAATTTTCCATAGATCAAAGTTCCTGAATGTCCTGTTACGGTTGATATCGGAAAATTTGGTATATCATGATAGGGTATTCTAATTTTTACATCAATTATATTCACCAAACTCCCCAATCCGGTACCAAGTATGATACCAAAATCCGGACTGGATACACCCTTCTCTTTTAGAAACTCAACTGTTTCTTCTATTTTCTTGTACATAATTATAAATTAGTTTATTAAAATCATTTTCACTATCTAAAAATTTAGTTTTGATCGGAAGATAATATACCTGGTCATCTTCTTCTGAAAAAGTTCGTACATAATCTTTTTCCGTAGTAAGGATTATTTTTTTCTCAGTTTCTATCTGCATAAATTCTTCATAAATTCTTTCCTTATCACCAATTGAAAATCTATGATGATCAGAATACTTTAAATGCCGATATTGAATTTTTTTGTTCTCTAAATAATTAACCAATGGTGTTGCATTAGCAATTCCTGTAACTAACAAGACTTCATATTCTTGCAATTTTGTAATGCTGATCTCATTTTTCTGGCTAATTACCGAATTATGATAATCTATTGAACTATAGAACACTGTTTGATTCAACCCAGGGTTTAATTTTTTCATAATTCTCGATTGATCTTCCTCAGGTAATTCTATTGGGCATTTACTAACAATAATGATATTTGCTCTTTCCGCTCCCTTTTTTTTCTCCCGTAATTCTCCACTGGGTAACATCATATCATCTATGTACAAATTATCATAAGCCGTTAATAATATATAAAACCCGGCATTAACCCTTCTGTGCTGAAAAGCGTCATCCAATAAAACCAAATCCACAGGAGGTGATATTTTTTTTATTTGCTGGATACCATGAACTCGGTTGACATCAACAGCTACAATAATATCCTTAAACTTTCTATAAAATTGTAGAGGCTCGTCTCCAATTTGTTCTGCTGTTGAATTTATATCTGCCAGTTGAAAACCAGTTGATTTTCTTTTGTACCCTCTACTTAATACGGCTATTCTATAATCATGATGCAATAATCGGATCAGATATTCTATTTGAGGAGATTTTCCTGTTCCTCCAACATTCAAATTCCCGACCACAATAGTAGGAATATCAAAAGTAGCAGAATTAATTAAACCATTTTCAAATGCTTTGTTTCTAATATCAACTATTTCTCCATAAAGTAGTGAGAAGGGATATAATATTTTTTGAAGAATATTCACTTAAGCGAAAGTACAAAATTCAAATCGGAATCAATTAAAATGAAACATAATCCACTATTTCCAAACCATAGCCAATCATACCAACACGTTTCCCCGAATATTTACCATTGGAAATTAACCTAATCTTACTGATATTCAATTCGTGTAATATTTGGGCGCCAATACCGAAGTCTTTTTCATCCATTTTAGCAATTGGAACAATATTATCTTTATTGTCCTGCAGTTTTTTTAAATGTGTGAGTCTGTTGATCAAATCATACGATTGATATTCCTGATTTATAAAAACTATCGCACCTTTCCCTTCCTTATTGACCAGATCGAACATTTTACCCAATTTATCATCCGGATTGTTTGTTAAGGTTCCAATGATATCATTATTGATCAAGGTTGAGTTTACTCTAACCAATACTTCTTCATCAATTTCCCAATTGCCTTTTTTCAGGGCTAAATGTACTTGATCATTGGTAGTTTGCTTATATGCTCTTAAACAGAATTTTCCAAATCTGGTTTCAACTGAAAAATCTTCAATCTTTTCTATTAAAGAATCATGTCTCATTCGATATGCTACGAGATCTTCTATGGAAATAATTTTAAGATCATGTTTTTTTGCAACACTCATTAACTGAGGTAATCGTGCCATTGACCCATCTTCATTTAAAATTTCAACCAATATGCCAGCCGGTTTTAAACCGGCTAATCTAGCCAGATCAATTGCGGCTTCCGTGTGTCCGGTACGTCTTAATACCCCTCCCTCCTTTGCTCTTAATGGAAATATATGACCCGGTCTGCCCAAATTTTGTGGAATGGTTTCATCCATGGTAAGCGCTTTTACAGTTTTAGCCCTGTCCTGAGCTGAAATACCTGTGGTACAACCATTTCCAATTAAATCTATAGAAACCGTAAATTGTGTGTTGTGCAGAACAGTATTTTTTCCCACCATTAAATTTAGGTCTAATTCATCACATCTTTTTTCGGTTAGGGGAGCGCAAATTAAACCCCTACCATTTGTTGCCATAAAATTTATCATTTCAGGTGTTACCATTTCGGCAGCAGCCACAAAATCACCTTCATTCTCTCTATCTTCATCATCAACAACAATGATCAATTTCCCTTTTTTGACATCTTCAATCGCGGCTTCAATCGTATCCAATTGAATATCTGTATTATTTGATATTTCCATCTTTAAGAGAATTTATTTTTATCTAATTTAAATAATTTATTAATAAAATTTGCAATTGGTTGTAAAAAAGCATCTACATTAAAAATACCTTTATCTTTAGTAGCTCTCAGCATGAGCATCAAACCAAACGGCAATAACACTAAGGTTGCTAACCATCCTCCAAAGATAGGAGAAACAGTATTTGATTCGGCCATGTTTTTACCCAATGTTGAAATGAAAAAATAAATCACAAAGATTGTAATTGCCATAATCATCGGTAAACCAAAACCACCTTTTCTAATAATTGAACCTAAAGGTGCCCCTACAAAAAACAATACCAGGCAAGCTAATGAAAAAGCGATCCGTTTATGAAACTCTGTATTATAACCATTGATTATTTTTTGTTTATCATTTAAGGTTCCTTTAAAATTACTAATGTTATCTATATTTCCTTCCACAAAAATATGAGCATTATCTACAATGATCTTTTGTTCTGCTTCGTTAAAATTTTCAAAAATATCCATGCTCAAATCGTTGTTAGGAACCGTGTCTTGCGCAAGTCTATTTCCTTTCAGCGTAATGTATAATCGATTGGCTCTATTATTTACAAAATCATGATATGGTGTTTGCAAAGAGTCAATGTAAAAATCAAGCTGATTTAAGCTTAACATTTCTTTACCTGTCTTATACTTTACATCATCAGGGTCAAAATCTCCGATACTTGATACATCAATATTAACTTTATATTCATCAAAATGAGCTTTTGAAAAAGCGGCTCTTTTACGCTTCTTCATAGTATTTTTTTTACCAATTATATCTTCATAATAATAACCATTATTTAAAACCAAGGTCAAATACCTGCTCCCTTCTTCAGATACAATCTCTCCTTTTTCAGCCGTAATAGTGACATTACTAACATTATTATTATTTAGTTTGTAAATTAAAACATTCTTCAATAAATTTTCATCTTCCCCGTATTTTTCATCAAATTTTATACTATAACCAGGGATCTCCGTATTAAAAGTTCCCGGAACAAGTGCTAACCCTGGCTCTTTCATCTTCATATTGTAAATTAAATTCTTTGATTTCAATGAAGCAAAGGGGAAAACATAATTTAAAAATAAAAAATTCAGCCCACTTAAAATAAACATTAATAAAACCAGTGGTCTGATAAATCTTTGTAATGAAATACCAGCTGATTTAATTGCTGCAAACTCATAGTTCTCAGCCAAATTCCCAAGTGCCATAATGGAAGATAATAAAATAGCTATGGGAAGTGCCGTAGGTACCATCATTAAAGCTATGTAGCCTAAAAATTTGAAAATTATCACGATACCTATTCCTTTCCCAGCTATTTTGTCAAATTGTAACCATAATGCTTGCATGATAAGCACAAATAGTATGATAAAAAACGTAGCCAAAAAAGGGACAAGAAAACTCTTAAGTATGTATTTGTTTAAGATTTTCACTAAATGTTATTTGAAAGCATTTAATAATTCTATTTATTGATCATGTAATTTAATTCCGTATATTTTTTTTCATTAAATCTAAACATTGAGCTATCAAGATTTTGATCTATTTTAATTTCCTTAGCTGTTAAAATGGTTTGGGTTTTATTTTTACCAATTTCAATGATTTGATAAATATGCTCTGTTCTTAGATCAATACCAACCAATATTGAATCTATCTCAGAATTTGAGTCAATTGGAATCAACTTAACAAACTGAATTTGTTTACCATTTACTTTTTTTATTTCATCCAAAAAATAAGTATATCCATTTTCATAAAAGGAATAAAATTTTGACGGAGTAAAAGTATTATCACTATCAATGTCTGCATCCGAAATATTTACCTCTTCATTTTCCGGAATAATCGTATAGGTTTTTGATCCGTCAAATATTTGAGTAGATCCAAATAAATTGACAACATATTTATCACCTTGCATAACAACATCTCCACTCATTTCCTGTTGTACATCTTCAGATTTATTATCCAGCACATAATCAAAATCAACAAAAACATTGTTATATGCGCTCATTTTATTAGATACTCCATCTAATAATTTTTTAGCACTAACCCCATTTTGTGAAAATACCATGCCAATGGTGAAAAATGTAATGGTATAAATTATTAAATCTTTCTTAGTCAAAATTCTATTTATTAATCTTCGTTTCATTTGCTTTATAATTTTTCATTATCCAGTAATTGTTGCAAGGCAATAACATCAAGAACTAAAACCTGACGAGCTTTGCTTCCTTCGAAATGGCCAACAATATTTGCAGCTTCTAACTGATCAATTATTCTTCCTGCCCTATTATATCCCAATTTTAATTTTCTTTGTAATAAAGATGCCGATCCTTGTTGCGAATTAACCACTAATCGAGCAGCTTCTTCAAATAATTTATCTCTATCGGCTATATCAACTTCAACACTCGTGCCACTTTCTTCTCCAACATACTCAGGAAGTAAATGGGCGTTTGCGTAAGCTCTCTGAGATCCTATAAAATCGGTTAGTTTTTCTACTTCCGGAGTATCTATAAATGCACATTGCAATCGTGTCAGCTCACTTCCGGTTGAAATTAACATATCTCCTTTCCCAATTAATTGATCAGCTCCTTGGAAATCTAAGATAGTTCTTGAATCAATTTTTGAGGTAACTCTAAAAGCAACTCTCACAGGGAAATTTGCCTTAATGATACCCGTGATAACATTAACTGATGGCCTTTGGGTTGCAACTATCAAGTGAATACCAATGGCACGAGCAAGTTGTGCCAAACGTGCTATTGGAGTTTCAATTTCTTTGCCGGCGGTCATTAATAAATCGGCAAATTCGTCAATAACCAAAATAATATATGGCAAGAATCTGTGCCCGTTTTCCGGATTCAATTTTCTGCCAATAAATTTAGTGTTATACTCTTTAATATTTCTAACATAAGCATTTTTTAATAGATCATAGCGATTATCCATTTCAATACACAAAGAATTTAATGTGTTGATTACCATCGTAGTATCCGTAATAATAGCTTCTTCAGTATCTGGTAATTTCGCTAAATAGTGTCGTTCAATTTTATTGAAAAGAGTTAACTCAACTTTTTTAGGATCTACCAACACAAATTTCACTTCTGCAGGATGTTTTTTATACAATAAGGATGCTAAAACTGCATTTAATCCTACTGATTTTCCCTGACCCGTAGCTCCTGCCATCAATAAATGTGGCATTTTTGCCAGATCAACTACAAATGTTTCATTTGAAATAGTTTTTCCAAGAGCTATTGGTAAATCCATTTTTGTGTTTTGAAACTTTTGAGAGGATAAAACTGATTTCATAGAAACAACCGAAGGTTTTTTATTCGGTACTTCTATACCAATAGTACCTCTACCAGGAATTGGAGCTATAATTCGAATGCCCAATGCTGATAATGAAAGTGCTATATCATCTTCTAAGTTTTTTATTTTTGAAATTCTAACCCCGGCATTGGGTACTATTTCATATAATGTTACTGTAGGACCAATAGTAGCTTTGATACTTGATATTCCAATCTTATAATTATTAAGGGTTTCTACAATTTTATCCTTATTGTTTTCGAGTTCAGCTTTATCAATATTTATATTTTCATTGGTATAATCTCTCAACAAATTCAATTCCGGAAATTTATAACTGGATAATTCTAATTTCGGATCAAACTCCCCAAAATCCTTTACTAAGGTGTTGGATAAATTCTTAATGGTATGTTCCTCATGTATAGGATTCTCAACTTCTATTTCAATTTCATCCTCTTCTATTTGATCCTCAATATGTTCCTTAACATTTTCAGGTTCGTTAATAACTTTTTTTTCTATAGGAATAATTTCTGCTTCATATGTATCTATGTCATTGATATCTAATTCTACCTCCGTAGTTGTTTTCTCTGATATCGCTTCCGAAATAAAACCTTCCTCCGTTATATCATCCACCAAAGAGCTTTGCTTTTTTTCTTTAGGTTTTGGCAATAAATTCTTAATTTTTTGCGGTGTTATCTTAAACTTGGTAATGATAAATAGGAGAAGGGAAATCAATAGTAATAGAAACACGCCCGTTTTACCAATATAAATTTGCAAAAACTCATTTATCTCATAACCTATCTTACCCGCCATTAAAGGATAATCAGGCCTAAAAAAAGCAAAACCCAAAGATACCCAAACCATTATGATTATTCCGTTGATCCAAGATTTGCCCAATTGCTTTATAGGTATATTTAATATTATGTATAACCCACTGAAAAATAACAAAATAGGAAGTAAAAAAGTCGCAATTCCAAATCCATCATAAACAAAGAAGTCACTTATATTGGCTCCAAGCTTCCCTAATAGATTGCTAGCCTTAAAAGATTTATCGGTGAAATTATTTAAGAGACTTTGATCTTCTTTCCAATGTTGTAAAAAAGAATAAAATGAGATCAATAAAAATATGGCTGATGTAAAAACAAATACACCAAAAACCAAATGGGTTTGCTGACTTTTAAAAAAAATAACAATATTGTTATTTTTCTTTTTTGTTCTTTTTGTTTTAGAAACAGGTTTTTTCTTTTTTGCCATAGGTCACAAAAATACATAAATAATTCGGGTTTCAAATCAAACATTTTTTAGATAATAAAACCTGAAATACGAAGTGTTTAAGAAAATTTAGGTAAGTAAATTATAAAGCCTATGATAATTGCAATTATTGCCGCAAAGGTTGAAGCTCCAGCGGAGATGTCTTTGATAAAACCTATTTTTTCGTGGTACTTGGGATGAATAAAATCACAGAGTTTTTCAATGCCCGTATTCAATGATTCAGCAACCAGAACCAAACCTATTGCCAAGGTCTGAAACATCCATTCCTGTGTAGAAATATTCATGACAAAACCTAAAATGGTAACCACCACCGCCAAAAACACTTGTATCATTATAGAGTGCTCGGTCGTAATTAACAACCAAGCACCTCTTAATGCAAATTTCAAGCTTTTTAACCTTCCTATAAGAAAGCCATCCTTTGAATTATCCATCAATTATTTCAAAGCTGCTAATGCTGCTTCGTAATTTGGCTCATCAATTGTTTCTTGAACCTGTTCGGTATAAATAACCTTACCCTCTTCATCAACAACCACTACTGATCTTGATAAAAGTCCTTTCATCGGACCAGTCCTAATAGTCACACCGTATCTTTTACCGAACTTACCTCTTCTAAAATCAGACAAAGTAATCACATTATCAATACCTTCCGCACCACAAAAACGAGCCTGTGCAAAAGGCAGATCTTTTGAAACATATAAAACAACTGTATTATCTAATCCGGCTGCTGCCTCATTAAATTTTCTTACTGAATTAGCGCAAACTCCTGTATCAATACTTGGAGTTATATTGAGCAATACTTTTTTTCCTCTAAAATCTTTCAATCTAGCAACTGACAGGTCATTTTTTACCAATTTAAATTTCGGAGCTTTTTTACCAACTTTAGGTAATTTTCCTATTGTTTTTACGGGGTTTCCTTTTAATGTTATTTTAGCCATAATACATTATTTTTTTAGATTTGATATATTTTTTATTTCTAATTTCAAAGTTACATAAAATAAAAAAAACTCCCCTTAAATTAGGGAGTTTCTTTTCTCTTCAAAGGTTATTTTAGTGGGATGCTAAATAGTCAGCAACTCCTTCATGTGTGTCACTCAAGGCGTCCTTTCCTTCACTCCAGTTAGCCGGGCAAACTTGACCATGCTCCTCATTGAATTGTAAAGCATCAACCATTCTAATAGCTTCATCGATATTTCTTCCCAGCGGATCATCATTAACCACCTGATGACGAACTACACCATCTTTATCAATTAAAAACAATCCCCTATAAGCTACTAATTGAGCATCAGCTTGTAACTGATCATTGTCATCATAGAAAAAATCACCGTCTAACACATCGTAATTTTTTGCTATTGTTTTACTTGTGTCTGCAACAATTGGGTATGTAACTCCCTTAATACCACCTTCAGCCTTACTTACCTGCAACCATCCCCAGTGAGATTGTTCCGTGTCTGTTGAACAAGCCACAACCGCAGTATTTCTTTTTTCAAATTCAGCTAATTTTGCCTGAAATGCATGTAATTCTGTTGGACAAACAAATGTAAAATCCTTTGGATAAAAGAAAAATACCACATGTTTTTTACCTAAATATTGATCTAATGAAAATCCTTCTACGAATTTCCCTCCGTCTACAACCGCTGTTGCATTAAAATGAGGTGCTTTTTTTCCTACTAATACTGCCATTTTATATAATTTAAAAGTTGATTATTTTTTTGTACCACAAATTTATAAAATCTTCAAAGAGTTTATCCAACATCACATCTTTATTTTTTATGTTTTGATAGATTTTTTTTATGCTACACTTAATCCTTACAGTATTTACTTTAAATTCAATATTTTTACTTAAAATTTATTAATGATAAATCCTTATAACAAATATATACTTCCAAAGGTGGTAAACTGGGCATGTATGAAAAAACCCAGTATGATACAACGAACAAAAATTATTCCATTGGCTAAAGGGGATGTTCTTGAAATAGCTATAGGATCTGGGTTAAATCTTCCCTATTATGATGATAAAAAAGTAATTAGTTTAACCGGTTTGGAGCCTTATAATGAAATTTGGGAATTAAACAACCATAAAATCGGCAATTTAAATTTTGAATTTAATTTTATTAACGCTTTCGCGGAAGAAATACCGCTTGAGGATAACAGTTTTGATAATGTTGTGATAACTTATTCATTATGTACCATTAAAGATTCGCAAAAAGCTTTGGCTGAAATGAGGAGGGTTTTAAAACCGGAAGGAAAATTATTATTCTGTGAACATGGTTTAGCTCCCGATAATAATATACGATACTGGCAAAACAACATCAATCCATTTTGGAAAAGAATTAGCGGTGGATGCAACTTAAATAAGGATATTCCAAAAATGATAAACGAAAATGGCTTTACAATTATTGAAATTAACAAAATGTATATCCCTGGATGGAAACCAGGTAGTTATAATTTTTGGGGAGTGGCTGTGCCTGAATAAACAAACTCCCGGGGTGACTGGCAGTCACCCCGGGAGTAAAAGAGTTTAATTTTTTATAATTTATGTTATACCCGTCAGGTCTAAAACCTTGCCATATACTTTTTTATAAATGAATCACTTCATCATAAGCCGCAGCAACTGCTTCCATCACAGCTTCACTCATCGTAGGATGTGGATGAATTGCTTTTAACACTTCATGACCAGTAGTTTCTAATTTTCTTCCTAAAACTGCCTCAGCGATCATATCGGTAACACCCGCACCGATCATATGACAACCCAACCACTCACCGTATTTGGCATCAAAAATAACCTTTACAAATCCTTCCGGTGTTCCTGCTGCAGAGGCCTTACCAGATGCAGAAAACGGAAATTTCCCAATTTTTAATTCATAACCTTTTTCTTTGGCCTGTGTCTCAGTTAAACCCACACTTGCAATTTCAGGGCTTGCATAGGTACAACCGGGAATATTACCATAGTCAATGGTTTCCGGATTCAATCCTGCAATTTTTTCCACGCAAGTGATCCCTTCAGCCGAGGCAACATGCGCTAAGGCGGGGCCCGGAACAACATCACCAATAGCATAATATCCTGGTAAGTTGGTTTGGTAATAATCATTCACCAATATTTTATCTTTATCTGTTACGATGCCTACATCTTCCAATCCAATATTTTCAATATTTGATTTGATACCTACTGCCGATAAAACAATATCTGCTTCAATGGTCATTTCCCCTTTTTTGGTTGACACATTTGCAACCACACCATCACCAGTAGTATCAACTTTAGTAACACTTGAGCTGGTCATCACTTTAATTTTTGATCTTTTTAAAGACCGCTCAAATTGTTTAGAGACCTCTTCATCTTCCAATGGAACGACATTTGGCAAAAATTCAACTATAGTAACTTCTGTACCCATAGAATTATAGAAATATGCAAACTCAACACCAATGGCTCCTGACCCTACAATAATCATTTTTTTAGGCTGCTTTGGCAAGGTCATTGCTTCACGATAACCAATTACTTTTTCACCATCAATAGGTAAAAATGGAAGTTCTCTGGAACGGGCTCCTGTTGCTATGATGATATGATCGGCACTATATTCAGTTACTTTACCTTCAGCACTGGTTACATCAACTTTTAACCCTGCTTTAATTTTTCCAAAACCATCTATAACATCAATTTTATTCTTCTTCATTAAAAACTGAACACCCTTACTCATGCCTTCGGCAACATTACGGCTGCGTTTTACTATGGCCGAAAAATCCTTATCAATTTCTTTGGCTTTTAAACCATAGTTATCCACATGCTTTAAATACTCATAAACCTGTGCACTTTTCAATAAAGCTTTGGTAGGGATACATCCCCAATTCAAACAAATTCCGCCAAGGCTCTCTTTTTCAACAACTGCCACCTTAAAACCTAATTGTGATGCTCTAATTGCTGTGACATAACCACCTGGTCCACTACCTATGATAATAATATCGTATTTCATGTGTTAATTTTTAATGTTTTTTAATAGTCATATAGAATTCACTAATAATCATTCTCTACAGTGAGAACCTTCTATCAAGCTCGTTTCCCATTATAATTCATTTACTCAAAAATCCACTAATAACAACTATTAGGAAGATTATTTCGGATTGCAAATTTAATCAAATTTTATTGCTTTTACCGGACTTATTTTACTTACAATAAAAGAAGGAACAATTAACATGACCAGGCATAAAATCAAAGTGCCGAGATTTATAAAAATTATAGTTTTAATATCAAGATATACAGGTGCTTGCTTTACATAATAAGTTTCCGGGTTTAAAGTGATAAGTCCAAAATATTTTTGCATCAGCAACAAGCCGATTCCAATGATATTTCCATATAGAAGTCCTTTTCCTATTAAATAAGCAGCATTATAAAGAAATATCTTTCTGATGCTCCAATTGTTATTTCCCAATGATTTTAAGATCCCAATCATTTGTGTTCTTTCCAAAATTAAAACCAATAAAGCTGTGATCATATTTATTCCCGCTATTAAGATCATAATACCAATGATCACAATAATATTGGTATCAAACAAGCTCAACCATTCAAAAATTGCCGGAAATTTCTCTGCAGTTGTAAATGCGTTTAAAGTGGGATCAATTTTATTATAAACTTCAAATCCGGTTTCTTGCAGATCATCAAAATCGTGTATAAAAATCTCAAATCCTCCTACTTCATCCTTTTCCCATTTATTAATTCGTTGAATGTGCTTGATATCCCCAATCATATAACTTTCATCAAATTCCTCAAATCCGGAATTGTAAATACCTTTGACCAAAAACTTACGGGAATTTGGTGCTTTATTCGGATCGTCCTTGACAAAAAACATATGAAAATCATTTCCCACATTTAATCCTAAACGTTTTGCTGTTTTATCAGATATCAAAACTTCATTAGTAAGCTTTTCACTAATTTCAGGAATATCTCCATCCATAAGGTATTCATTAAAAAACGACCAATCATAATTTTGATCAACACCTTTTAAAATGATCCCTTCAAATTCATTTGGTGTTCTTATAATTCCTGCTTTAGTTGCAAAAACTTGAATATTTTTCACATTTGGTATTTCAGGAAATCCAGGATAAAAATCCTGATTCATTGAAATAGGAGTTACTGTTACTTTGGAATTATTGGAATCATAATTACTTATCTGGATATCACCATTAAACCCAGATATTTTTTCTTTGATCTTCCTTTGTAATCCAACTCCGGTTGCAACCGAAAAAAGCATCACAATAATACCAATTGCTATAGCCAATATTGATATTTTTATTATAGGAGAAGATACACTATTTTTACTTCGCTTAGAAGCAATTATCCGCTTTGCTATAAATAACTCGTAATTCAAATTATATGAAAAATTTAATTCAGTTCAAAAGTAAGTATTTAATCGCAGTAATTAATTTATTACTAATCGTTTTTATATTAGGACTTAATTCATGTAATGGAAATAAACATATAACACAACCGGAAAATAAATTAGAGAACAATAAGATCGCTCTGGAAACTAAAATCATTATTACCGGTGCAGATCAAACTAATAAGTATTTGCCTCTTTTAAAAGATAAAAATATTGCTGTCATTGCCAATCAAACCAGTGTTATATCTAAAGAAGAAGAGAGTAAGGAGCAAGATGAAATACTTTATACACATTTGATCGATTCCTTGATTTCTCTTGAAGTAAATATCACCAAGGTTTTTGCTCCTGAACATGGATTTAGAGGAAAAGCAGATGCCGGTGAACATGTTTCTGATGGTACTGATCAATTAACAGGTTTACCAATTGTTTCCTTACACGGTAAGTACAGAAAGCCACCATTGGAAACATTGGATGGTGTGGATCTGGTTTTATTTGACATTCAAGATGTTGGTGTTAGATTTTACACCTATATTTCTACAATGACCTACGTGATGGAGGCTTGTGCTGAAATGGGCATTCCTGTTATTATACTGGATCGACCAAATCCAAATGGGCATTATGTTGATGGACCAACATTGGAACCAGAACATAGGTCATTTGTCGGGATGCATCCCATACCCTTGGTTTATGGTTTAACAATGGGTGAATATGCACATATGGTCAATGGAGAAAAATGGCTCAAAGATGGACTTCAATGTGATATCACCGTTATACCGCTGATGCACTATACACACAAAAGTGAATATAGTTTACCCGTTCGACCTTCACCTAATTTACCAAATGATAAATCTATAAACCTATATCCAGGTTTGGGATTTTTTGAAGGAACCATTATCAATGCAGGAAGAGGGACTGAATTTCAATTTCAACGGTATGGTGCCCCTTTTTTTCCAAAAAGTGAATTTAGCTATACACCTCGACCAAATTTTGGTTCAAAAACCCCTAAATTCAATGGTCAATTATGTTATGGAGTAGATTTGAGTAAAACCCCTAAATTAGAAAAAGTTGATATTTCGAATTTGATCGATGCTTATAATAAAACTCCAAACGAAAAAGAATTTTTTGGTAAAACTTTTACCGTTCATGCTGGGACTCCAGATCTTCAAAAACAAATTGAAGAAGGAATGAATGCTGAAGAAATAAGAGCTTCCTGGCAAAAAGATGTGGAGAAGTTTAAAAAGATAAGAGCAAAGTATTTGATTTATGAATAGTTTAATTTTAAGAGAAAAGAAAAAAGAAAAAAAATCTTAAAAAATCATTTATTAATTTTAATTTAAAGCGGTAACCTCTTTTTCAATTCCTCAATTATATTAAAAACCGCCGGACAAACTTCGGTATTCTTTAAAGTAAGATTGGTTAATTGAATAAACTTTCTACGATCGGTATGTGGGTATTCACTACAGGCTTTTGGCCGTACATCATAAATAAAGCAGGTATTATCATTATCTAAAAATGTACATGGAGCACTTTTCAATACCATAAAATCATCATCATCCCTTTGTAAATATTGAGCTATAAACTTATACTCTTTGATCTTTAAAAATTTGGCGATCCGTGAAATATCCTTTTCGGTAAAAATAGGGCTTGTGGTTTTACAACAATTTGCACAAGTTAAACAATCAGTTTTAGAAAATTCTTCTTTATGCAGATCCTGCATGAGAAGGTCTAAGCGTTTTGGTGATTTCCTTTTCAATTTCGAAAAATACTTTCTGTTTTCTGTATATTTTTCTTTTGCTAATTTTGGTAATTCCTTTAAAGTTTTATCCATTTTAAATTCTTAAAGCATCAAAATTAACATATCTTAACCATTATCACATGAAAATAGTTATTTTTGCGCCTCAATTTTATTTCATGATATGAATATCCAAAACACATTAGATGTTATCGTAAAGAAAGGTATAAAGTCTATTTACAATACTGAGATTCCTAAAATAGAATTTCAGGAAACACGTAAAGATTTTGATGGTGATATCACTATTGTTGTTTTTTCTTTGTTAAAATTCATCAAAGGAAATCCTTTTGAAATCGCATCTAAACTTGGTGAGTATTTACTGACAAATTCTGATCAAGTTACTGATTTTAATGTAGTTAAAGGATTTTTAAATTTAGTAATATCGGATGATTACTATATAAACTCTTTTCAAACCATTTTATCTAACAATAACTTTGGAATAAAGACCTCAGATAAAAATGAAAAGGCTATCATGGTTGAGTATTCATCACCTAACACAAATAAACCTCTGCATTTAGGGCATATCAGAAATAATTTATTGGGATATTCTGTATCAGAGATCATTGCTGCTTCAGGTAAAAAGGTGTATAAAACCCAAATAATAAACGATCGGGGAATACATATTTGTAAAAGTATGCTGGCCTGGGAAAGATTTGGCAACGGTGAAACTCCGGAAAGTACAGGATTGAAAGGTGATAAATTAGTTGGAAATTACTATGTTAAATTCGATAAGGAATACAAAAAAGAAATTGATCAATTGATCGCTAAGGGATTAACTGAAGATGAGGCCAAGAAATCTGCCCCTATTTTATCGGAAGCACAAAATATGTTGATTAAATGGGAAGCTGGTGATGAAAAAACTGTTGCTCTATGGAAAAAAATGAACCAATGGGTTTATGATGGTTTTGACCAATCTTATCAAGAGCTTGGTGTAGATTTTGATACCAATTATTATGAAAGTAACACCTATTTACTTGGAAAAGATGTTGTAGCAAACGGATTGGAAAAAGGTGTTTTTTACAAAAAGGCAGACGGGTCGGTTTGGATTGACCTTACGGATGAAGGTTTAGATGAAAAAATTGTTTTAAGGGCTGATGGAACTGCAGTTTATATAACACAAGATATCGGTACCGCTATTCAAAGAATCAAAGATTTTCCGGATGTGGGTGGTATGGTTTACACTGTTGGAAATGAACAAGACTACCATTTTAAAGTTTTATTTTTAATATTGAAAAAGCTGGGTTTTGCCTGGGCTGAAGATCTACACCATTTATCTTACGGTATGGTTGATCTTCCTGAAGGTAAAATGAAATCACGGGAAGGAATAGTTGTTGATGCTGATGATTTAATGATAGAGATGACCAGTACTGCAAAAGAAATTTCACAGGAGCTAGGAAAATTAGAGGGGTACAGCGAAGAAGAAAAAGGAAAGCTCTATAAAACTATTGGATTGGGTGCTTTAAAATACTATATATTAAAAGTAGATCCTAAAAAAAGGATCTTATTTAATCCAAAAGAATCTATAGACTTCAACGGTAATACCGGACCCTTCATACAATATACGTACGCCAGAATTCAATCTATCTTAAGAAAGGCTGATTTTGACCGTAGCAAAAACGTTGATGTTGCAAAATTGCACCTAAAAGAGAAAGAGTTAATCAAACAACTTCAAAATTTTCCTGAAATAATTCAAAACGCAGCTCAAAATTTAAGCCCTGCTTTAATTGCTAATTACACTTATGATCTGGTAAAGGATTATAATTCATTTTACCAAAGTGTTCCAATTTTAGGATCGGATAAAGAGGTAGAAAAAATATTTAGAACTCAACTTTCCAACAAAGTTGGACAAATTATTAAATCAGCATTTCGCTTATTGGGTATTGATGTTCCCAAAAGGATGTAAACGATAAACTTTTTGTTTGGTCTGTTTTTTTTGATATTTCGATTTAATTTAGTTAACTTCGTTTGTTCTAATACACTAAAAATTGGTGTATTTTTTTATTTGTATGTTATGAAATAATTAAATTTTTATGAAATGAAAAAAGCGAGATTTATTATATCCCTCTCACTAATCTTATTTTTTCACATTGCACAGGCTCAATTGATAATGATTGACAGTGAAACCGGTGAATTTAAATATGAAGAAGTTGTAAAGGTTGAAGGAATATCAAAAAAACAAATTCATGAAAGAGCTAAAAAATGGATAACCGAATATTATAAAACCAATGACTCTATTGGTGGTGATTCAGCAAGTGTACACAATTTAAGCTCGTATAAATTCACGTGGAAATTAATAAAAAAAGAAATTAATATTGAATTATTTTTTGATGTAACGATCAAGACCAAAGATAATAGATATAAATATGATTTTTCAAATTTTAAAGTTGGAAAAATGACCAGAGGTCAGCTGGAAGCCATAGACCTAAAAACT
>Ga0209013_10002205_pt1 | contig 17730 bp, 14 predicted proteins | sample Cruoilmetagenom2_FD_187291 | JGI IMG/M metagenome (GOLD analysis project Ga0209013, IMG submission 187291) | Oil polluted marine microbial communities from Coal Oil Point, Santa Barbara, California, USA - Sample 2 (SPAdes) (version 2) | ecosystem: Environmental > Aquatic > Marine > Oil seeps ...
GATTATATAGCTCATTTTCTTTTTCATTTAGGACTCTCCTATAATTGTTTCATACTGTTCATTCTAAAAATCTGGGAATGTTGACTTATGGATAATAGAGAAAAGATAACTTACAGGCATCCACTTGATTCAAGTAAAGCACCAGATAGTTCAAGCGTATTTGAAAAAAGACATAAGTATTCAACAAAAAATCACCTCTCTGTTAAACTAGAGAGGTGTTTTAGCATTCTTTTATAAATTTCTATAACCTACTTTAATGTCACTGGACATTGTAGAGTGACAAAAAAGTTGTTTAAAATTAATGCCCTAAATCCAAAGTATTTCATCAATGACACCCAAAATGTTTTAATATAGTTGTTTAAAATAGAATGAATTCTATTATTTCCGATAAAGTGATTTACAATAAAGTTGTTTAATTTGGAATTTATAAAGCACTTACTGTTAATAAAAATTGAAGATTGATTATGACAAGATGATTCTTTCATAACCTAAATTCTGTACTTCCATAACTTACTTTCAATAAATATTTAATAAGTCATGAATAAATTTATAAATAAACACTACAATGTTATTAAGGAGGGTGAATCCAATAGAAACCATCGCTAATAAGATTTTTGAATGTATCAATAAATACAGTTCTCCGCTATTCTTTACGAGTTATAGTACTTCGTATATTTCCGGTGTTCCAAATTTTAATAACAAAGTGTATGGACACTATATTGATCAGATTTTAAATGTCAGATTCCTTGAAGAAAGCCCCGAATTATTTTTTGATTATTTAGAAAAATTACATACCTGGGTAGAATTAAAACCTAATTATATCCACCAAATATTAGGAAATACACAATCTAGAGTTGTTACCGAATGCTTCGATTCACTACACGTAAAAGCCGGGAATAGTTCTGTAATAGAGCTTTATGGTAATTTAAATAAAATATTATGTAACTATTGCAACTTTGAAATAGAAACTTGTGAGTTTTTAAATAACAATCATTATTTTAAAAAAAGTTATTTATGCCCTAGTTGTAATACTATATTACAGCCTTCAATTATTTTACAAGGACAACCCCTAAAAAACTTTAATACGGCCATTAATGCTATACACTACTCAGATGCTTTTATAATATTAGGGAATAAACCTATTTATTATCCCGTCAGTAGGTTAATTACTAAAGCAAATGACAATAAATGTAAAGTTCTTTATATATCAATATAGTTAGCTTACTTTTTCATTTTTATCCCCAAACAGATGAATGTTATTTGCAACATCAGAGACCGCAATAATACTCTGTTCAAATTCATGTGCAAAATAGTATCTAGGATAATTCTCCCTTACATTACTAGCTCTTTCTACAACTGTTTTCTTTAATTCTCTTTCCATTACTAATTTTAATTTATTGAATGTCCAGTTATTTTCAATTGCCATTTGAAGAACTTCTTTGAATGAGTCCTTATAACATTCGGAAATAAACATATGATACTTTATAGATGGATCATTTCCGTTCTTTTTGTTAAAATGGATTTTATTATAAAAACCAAGGTATGTTTTGCAGCCCCCACTATTGCATGCGAGTTCTCCTAATTCTCTTGCGGTACCACATGATATTGCTATTACTTTCTTTTCGTTTAGTATCTCCAAATTATCTTCACTAATCAGCACTTGATGGTTCAATTTATCCCTATCAAACTTGTGATAGATACTATCAGCGCTACCATGTGAAATTATTACAATAGTATCATGCTTCTTTAATTCCACTAAGCACTTATTAACAAGTGGATTAAAAATAAGCTCAGTCGTTACACCCTTTTCACTTAAGTTCTCTACAAGTCTTTTTCCGAACTTTCCAAATCTCTTCATTTCTTGATTTAAAGTATTTCTATATATCCCTACTGTCATAATTTCACCCGCTAGTATTTAAAATTAAGAATTACACTTAACACAGTATCAATAATATTTTTTCTAAAAACTTTTCCTTGTTCATTGTCATTAATAATATCCACAAGTAAATCTGATAATAATACTTCCTGTCCTTGAATATTTGTGTATGAAACCTTAATTTCTTCTTTTTCATATTCTTCTACCATTTTCGATAATAGGACGGGTAAAATATCTACTCTTTCACAACAGCTTTTTATTACTTCTAACATCATTTCAAAATTATTTTTATCGGCTATCCTATCTATCTGTAAATTATTTATCAAATCGAAAGCTTCCTTGTCTTCAAAAGGAAAGTCATAGTTAGGTTCATCTGGTCTATATTTAAAGGCACTTGAATAAAATATGACTTTACTTATTTTATTCTTCTCTCTAAATTTCTTAATAAATTCATCTCCCATTAATTTATCATTTAAAGAAAATCCTTTTTTTAAATCATAATCAACTAAAAGTACATCGTACGGTACATTATCATTATAGTCAGCCTCACTATTAATAACGTCAAATTCAACTTCTAAATTAAATTTAGATTTTAGATATCTCTTATATATTATACAAGTATCCTTTATCTGTACTTCGTCATCTATTACTAATATCTTATAAATGTACATCTTTTCACCCCACATAAGGAATTTTTATCAAAAATGTAGTAGATATATCTTTTTTCTTTAAATCGACCACCAATATTTTACCATCGTGTTCCTCAATGATATCCCTTGCTGAAGCTAACCCAATTCCAGAACCTCCTGTATTAGAGCTCCACAAAGAAAAGATGAACGGAATTTTATCTTCTGGAATACCTGAACCGTTGTCAGAAAAGTATATTTCAAGGTTTTTATCACGAATTATTGTTTCTAAAGTAATTGTTTTGTTTGCATTTTTGGAGAAAGCTTTTATCGAATTACTAAATAAATTATCAAAAACATTCTTTATTCCCTCTTTACTACATTTAATGAATATTGTTTCAGAAGAAAATTTAGTAATTAGTGAAATATTTTCTTGTTTTAATTTAAAATCATGGAAACTGATTACTTCTTTTAGAATATCGTGAATATTATACTTTTCTTTAATAAGCTTCGAAGATTTGACTTTATTTAAAGATTCATCTACAAATTTATAAATATCCCTAAATGCAACTCTTAATGCATCGGTTTTAATGTCGAGACCTGCATCATTAATATCCAGCTCAAAACCCATGATTTGAGCATCTATCACTGACAACTTATTCTTAATGGCATGTAACATATCAAATAAAATACCTTCCTTACTGGTTATCTGGGAGAAAATTTTAATTTGATTTTCTATTTGTTTAGACGCATTCTCTATATTGCTTATTTTCTTACTAAACTCTTTACTCTTACTTTGAATCTCTTTAATAATTTCATCTTTCTGGCCTTTTGGTAAATCAGTTGAACTTATTATATCGTTAAAAGTCATTAATAAATCTTGTGCTTCATTTTTTATGTTTACTGATTCATCCTGTAAAAACTTAGTCGTTTCTTTTGCCTGTTCTTTAATTCTGCTAAAAATGTAACTCTCTAAATGTTTAATTATTTCCCATACAAATGATTTCAAACCACTAAATTCCGGTACGTCTTCTATAAACCCTACTCTATCTGTAGCTTCTTTTAGTACATGGTTCCCCTTTTTAGGATCATTTGAAAGCAAAATATGACCAATTAGATCTCTTGTACCTATAGTCCTAAAAATACCTTGTGCATGCCTCTTATCGATTTCTAACCAATCATTATGAGGTTCTCCATACGGCATAATTCTAAAATTATCTTTAAATATTTTTATATTTCCATAATCGCTGGTTCTAAGGCCCATCTTTTTAGTAAATATACTTTTGTCTGCAGTATCTACATAATAAATTTGAATCTTAGCAGCTCCAAACTTTGCACCATCATTAAATATATATTCATGTCGATTAGTAACATTTCCTTTATCAACAATTTCGAAATTCACAAGACCGTTAGCGTCTATTTCAGCATATATATTAGTATTCAAATATTCATATGAATCATTAACTATTCTCTCTTTTTCACTTATTACTTCACCATTTTCGGTATAAATATATTCAAACAATATCTTAAAGTCATTATTTTCCTCTTCTATTGGAGATAAAAACTTTTTTAAATCCTTTTTTAGCTTATCAATGTCTTTTGTTATCCAATCGTCCCTTAGATTACTTATTCTTAACTTTAATCCTGTAATATCACTTGGATTCTTTTCAACAAAATCATACTCACAAGGAATTTCTTCAAGCAATTTACTTCTATCGTTAAATCTGTTCCAATCAAAAAATACTAATGTCTTTTTTTCCTCAACGACAGATGTTGACTCTAATAGTAATTTTGAGCCAATTTTATCTACTCCAAATCTTCCAATCCCTTTTTCTCCATTAACTATTCGATTTACCACAGCTTTTATTTGATTATCTCTGATCCTTACTTCTTTTTGCTCTTCCTTATGAGGTGTTCCTAATTCCATCCAATAATCTTTTATTTCCTGAAAGGTCATACCATTACCATTATCACTTATTTCAATATAAGAACTTTCTGTTGAAATAAGTGAATTATTGCTCGGCTCTAGAAAATCCACAAATTTTATTTCAACTTTCGAAGAACCTGCGTCATATGCATTTTTTACAAGTTCAAAAATAGCAATTGTATTATTTGTTATTAAATCCCTTCCGATTAAGCTTTCTACCTTAGAATTAGTCCTGAAAAAAAGCTCTTTCATATGCGTTTCTCTCCTATACGTTTATTATTTAGTATTCAAAGCACTTATTATCTCTTCGGCAATAGCTCTTGCAAATAATGGAGGAACTGCATTTCCAACTTGAGTATATTGTGGAGTTTCGTATTTCCTTCTATCTCCACCGGTAGTTCTTTTTCCTTTAAATTCAAAACTATCGTCAAATGACTGTAATCTTGCTAATTCTCTAACAGTTAAAATCCTTGGATTTTTATGATCGTAATGTACAATGTCATCAGGCAACGTAAGTACAGTAGGTGAGATATCATTTTTATTAAGTTTAGTGCACCTAAACTTCTTCGTAAAATATTCCTCTCGTAATTCATTTGATAATCTAGGCAATAATTCACCAATGCTTTCTCCTGGCATTAAAAGCTTAAATCTTTCTATTGTTTTCATATTATGTTTAGAGGTCTGATGATTAAATAGTGTATTCTCTTTTAAAGGTTTATCATTCATCCCAGGCGTTAATCCATGTCTTAACATTTTCTGATAAGTTGATTTATTTCCATAGTTATTATTATATTTTATTTTAACTTCTCCATTTCCAATAAAATTCAAATCAGAAATAGCATCTTCAACAGTAACAACTATGTTCTTTTCTAATGGGAAATTCGGTGGAGTGACTAAATCTTTCACGTTTCCTCCACGATATCTTCTTATTTTATGCCCTAGAAAAATTACACGTGGCCTGTTTTGAGGAACACCATAGCTTTTAGCATTAAGAATATCCCACTTAACAAAATACCCCAGTTTAAAAGCCTCTTTTTTTATTACTTCTTGTGGGCAAATATCTTCATATACTTCTCCATCTATCCCTGTAATTCTTTCAAATTTATACGATAATAGGCCAGCTACATTCTCAATCACAAAATACTCGGGTTTCACAAACTTGACTATTTTTAAGTATTCAAGAAACAATGTATTCCTAATATCATCGGCTAATCTTTTACCTGATAAGCTGAATCCCTGACAAGGTGGTCCACCAACAATAACATCTATAGAATTATTTCCAACAAAAGCTTTCAATTTCTTCTTATCCTTTGTTAAATCTCTAATATCACCAGAATAGAAGTTAACATCATGGCCTAATTGTTTATGTCTATTTATGTAAGTCTCCGTTGCTTCTTTACTATAATCAGTCGCCGAAACAATTTTAAATCCCGCCTGTAAAAAGCCCTCTGACATTCCACCTGCACCTGAGAATAAGTCTAATACTTTATAATTTTTTTCCATATTTATCACCTATTTTTCTACTTCCTGGTTCCAGGATATCATAATAGATTGTCCTTGTAACTATTTATCTGAACCTTTCATTATACAACACTTTTTCAAAGTATAATTTTTTAAAATTAACCACATTAAATGTTCGTTTCTTATATAGACAATATTCTTTTTATTCTTTTTACCCATTGCTTCGAGGATTCTTGAAAATGTTTTAACCGTTCATGACGATATTTATAAAGGAAAACATTACTCCAGCTACCACTTGCATAAACTAATCTTTTTAGTAATTCCTTTATGATTTTTTCATCTTCGTTTAATGCACTTGTACTAGGCACTATCAGAGTTGATAAAAAGCGATTATCAGACACTCCCACTTCAAGAATATATTTAGAACCTTTTATAGTAGATACACGTGCAATTGCACACACTCTTCTTCTACCATCGGGTAAATAAGAAAATTTTCTACCTAACGGCAAGTAAACAAAATTAACTGATACAGATAGAATTTCTTTTTCTTCTGATAAGTAATTTAGCATCATTAAAAATTTCTCTAAACCATAATTCATGTATGTATCAACAATCTCTATATTTTTAAACTCAATTGGCTTTATATTCCCTCCAAATAGGGCTTCATCCACAGCAACCGTACTCCTCTGTGTTCCTCCTCCTTGGCCAACATTAGATATATAATCTTCACCTTGATTCACTTTTTGCTCATAATTTGATACTCTATTAACTATAGGTTTATGACGGAAAGCTATTTGAGTAGGATCTGTTTCAATGACTGGTTGATTTGTATCTTCTCTCGAACGCTCTCCGTTATTTTCATTTAATTCATATTCACCGTTTTTATCCTTGTTGGAAATCCTCATTTTTCTTTGATCTGATGAGTAAATTCGCTTCTTGATTGACTTATGACGTAATTCAAGTTCCCTAAATGGCGGATTAGCAATATCAGACCCTATCCATTCTAATATAAGGATCTCGTTGTTTTGTTTTAGACCTCGTCCAGTTAGTTGAAAATCCTTCATCTTTGGTATTACAACTTCCATTTGTATACCTTTTGATTGTGGTGAACTTGCCATCTCCCCATATAGATTGCTTTGAACAGAGGAGTAGGACTTTTTCATTTCTGGATGAAAAAAAATCCAACCAAAGTATCGAGCAAAATCATCTGTCACTACTGAATTTGGTACTTCTTCTGAGAAATCAATTGTTGCAAGTTGATCCTTATTCATTGATACTCTATTAACTAGAAAATCTAATCCATTCGGTCGAAATAATGCATTAGACATTGTCTTATTGACAGCAAAAAGAGCACGAATTATTTCTGTTTGAGGTATATGATAAATAATTTCATCTGATTTAAATGACCACATATTTTGCATCATTAACTCCGGTTTCTTGTGAAGAAAATAATTAAAGTTTCGACACACATCTATTGCTTTAGAAGTTCTTCCATTTTTAAAATTGCTCACTCTTACCTCAAATAATGTGCCAACTTTTTGTGTTATTAGAGGCATACCATCTTGATAAGGTACACCTATCTTTAAAATTGGTAGCACACCAATGGGCAAGTTAATGATTTCACAAATACCTTTACATATAAAGCCAGTCTGTATGAACCATTGATTGTTCTTCAATAGAACATTGCCAAGCCACTGGAGTGTCGCTGTTTCTTTCAAAAATGGCCATGGTCTGATTTTCAGTATTTTGAACACCTTCTTTATATTTTAAGATTTCTTTCTCCATGTATATATCGACCTGCGGATTCACATTTTCTCTTATTCCCGCCATCCTTTTGACTTTCCATTTCACTAATTCCTGACCACTATCATTTATCTTTTTGCAAGCCCAAATAATTCTCCGAATTTGAAATTCCTCACGAGACTCCATGTTACTTTCTAAATATTGTTTCGTTCTTGGCATTTTGTCTAAATGTTTTTCAAGAATTGCTAAACAACCAATTTCTTTACCGATCCTACTCTTATTTATAAATGTGGGCTTTTCAATTGCTTTCAGTTTAATAAATTCCTCCTTTATATCATTTAGCACTTGAATGTCTCTTTCCGACCAATCTACCCTTTTAGAAATGTTAGTTTTTGACTTTTTCTTTGGAGAATTATTTTGTAACCATTCTAAGTTGTTTCTGTAATGCCACAAGTACAACGCAGGAGCTATTTTACGTAAAGCCGTAACGGAGTATTCTGGATACTTTTTCAATAGCAATAGCCAATCAATTTGTTTTAATTGGGCTATTTCAACTTTATCTGGGTTTGATTGATTTTCTTCAAATAAAATTTTGGTGGAGTACTTTTTAATCGTACTAATATCACATTTCAGTTCTTTTGCAGCAGCATACCAACTTTTTTTCTCCTGATGTACTAATTGTCCCAATTTATCTTCCCATACATGACCAAACTTTTTAATTCGTCCAATTTTTAATATATCTTCTTGAAATTTATCAGGTCCCCTTCTTGAATATATAAATCCACAAGAACAACTGAAGGTTCCAACAGGACGTTTAGTATCATTACACAAGCTTATTTCCAGCCCAAATACAACTCTTTCTTTATAATGCGAGGCAGCTGGATTTAAACAATAATAAGGTGCTTTACCAAATGGTTGATATTCTATCTCTGAGAATTTATTTAGGTTTTCCACCGAATTAGTGAGGAAATAAATTAACAAAATATGACGTAGTGGATGAAAAGCTTTCCTGTGTTTACGTGTAATACTTTTCAACCAACAAGATGGATTTTCAATTCTGACAGAAGATTGTACGATATTTAAAAGCTCTTCACTGTAAAACAACTTGAATTGCTCTGCTAATTTCTGTTGATCTACAATCCCATTAACATTTGCTATTCCATTTTGTCTAAGTAAATGTTTATACGTTCTTTGTATATTTTCAAACTCTAATAAAGAATCTTTCAAAATGAGAGAAGTACTTTGTTCAGCAATCAGTTTTAAAAATGTTTTTACTTTCTCTGTATGGATACTAGTTTTGTTAGATAACAAACAATTTTCTTCAGAAGCTGCAAAAAACTCATGCTTTTTTCCATTTCTGAATTCCACAGTAGAATTATTCAAATAACTACCATGCTTCAAGCACATATGAACCCCTGGTATATGATGTGAAACGTGCCAGTACGGTTCACCCTTACTTTGATTGTCCTCTAGTAAACAAGAAGGACAAAATCGGAAATAATCGCATTCTTTCACGGAACTAGCAGCCACACCTGTCTTTAAATAAACAGTACTTGATTGATTTCCAAATTTCATGGAGTTTAAAATCGAATCACTGATGTGTGTTGGTTGAAATGCTGTATAGTAACGAAAAAGGGTGTGCTCTTTTATTAGCTGATCTATTTCTGGAATATCAAAGTGCTTTATGCGTCCATAAACTTCATCTAAATGAGTAGGTAGATCCGGGATTGCTACAGCGTTCTTTGTTCCAAACAAGTCTTTCATTGTCTGTTTGGGACTAATATTTGCAGAATGAACATGATAGCGAGCAAACCAGCTGTATAGCAGTTCATCTTCATAAAGTTTTGGAAAATACGCAAACAATTGATTTCCTCCTTATATTGCAAAGTCATCCTGTGGCAGTTTAATATATCCAGTTTCTTTTAATGCTTCATATGCTGACTTTTGTTCTTTTTTACCTTTGTCTATTACTAGTTTTAATTTATTTTCATGTTCCTTAGTCCTGTTTCTCTTCTTTTTATTCTTTTCTTCAGCTAGTAATTGCATTGCTCTACCTACAATTTCAACTTCTGAACTTTGAGGTAATTCATTTATTGCTTTAGTTGTGAACTTCTCTGCAAGTGATGGATCTACATCAAAGTTAACAAGTGTTAACATAATCTTCTCTACTAAAGTTATTCTTACCTCTTTTTTCTGTTCAGCTATAATTGCCTTTTTCTTTTGAATAGAAGCACGTAAATCAATCTTAGACTGATGATGTTGTAAATATTCAGCAATATCCATAGGCATTATATCTTCATACTTCTCAAGCTCTGATAGTCTTCCATCTTTTAATGCCTTTAACATTGGTTGTACTAGTTTCAAATCATCTTTAGCAACTTTTTTAATTAAAGCTGGAGTAATAGTTTCTTGCCCTGTTTCAATTGCTCTTCCTTGTGATAATGCAAATAGTTTTACAGCTATGTCTACGATACCTTGGCTCTCATCATAAATGGCTTGGTTCAATTCTTCTGTTAAATCTACTTTGTTTTGAAGCCATTGATAATCCCAAATACTTTCTATCAGTAAATCCCAATCATCGTCCTTTTTCATTTGTTGCCAGACCATATCTCCCTGTCCACTACCTCTTCTTGCTTGTCTAAAGTCTTTCTGAAGAACACTTTTGGCTCTCATTGTTCCAATCATCATTACAGGCACACCAATTTCATTTACCAGTGTTACAAAAAAGTTCATCATCTTCTCAGAGTTATTATCACGCGAAGCCAATAAATGTTGAATTTCGTCTATAATTAAAGCTCCCACGCAATGTAATCTAGCTACTTGTCCCATCCTTGTAACCATAGCGCTAATTGAGTTTCTCTTACTCCCATATTTCTCTAAATAATTGGTCCCTAAGAGGTGATCCATTTTTAAAAAGAAATCCATGCATAATGATTTCAATGACCCATCATGTGGACAATTTAACTTCAACCAAACTACTTGAGTTATATTTAGTGGGTGCTTGTGTAAAATTAATTGCGGATAAAGCGACAAAACACGCTCGATTGCTGTCGTTTTACCTATTCCGGAAAATCCCATTAAAGTCATACTAGATGCAGTCGACCTAATATCATTTTTTGTGTTCACACCATTCAATTGATTATGTCCAGTTGAAAGGTTAGCAGTAAAATTTGGAGATAAAGGATTTCTGCTTATATATCCATGCCTAATTAATCGCGAAAAACGTTGCTCTAAATCTAAATGCTGCATAACTGGTTGAAAAAAACGATTCAATCTTAATATTGCATGATAGCGAATATGAGTTGGTAACGTTCTCTCTTGTTGATCAATTTCAGGGAAATAACTGAGCCCATTAAATGCTTCTTCTGGAGATAATATATTTGGCAGAGCTTCAATTAAAGGATTTCCTTTAAAATCAATTATTTGCTGTGCCTTATAATTAGCTACCTCTGCATTTTTCAAATGGAGTTCATTACTCATCCTCTCGCTCCTTCCTCTTTTTCATAAAGTCTCTTACACTTGGTCTTGAATAATCCGGCTCAATTTCTTGCTTTGGTTTGAAAGGAACTATTTGAGTCTCCTGATTAATACTACTATCATGATTAAAAATGAAGGATTCTTCTTTCCTCTGAGCTTGTTTTTCAGTTCTTCTATATTCTTTAATTGAACCTACTCTTTCCGCTTTGCTTAGATTTCTATCTTTCACTTCTTCTTTCTTCTTTTTGGCACTTTTAACTATTGCCTCAACTTCTGATAAATAATCGACTTCCTTTTGCAATTGTGAATGACTAACTCCTTTAAATGTTTGCTTTTCATTTTGAAGTAGAATAGTTATTTCATCTAAACTTGTATTTTCGAACCTTTTAGATGGTTCAAGCAAATGACATTTCTCGTAATTATAATTTCTATCATCAATCAAATAAGCAATAGACATGTTTCGCGGATCATACGAAATATCAACTTTCCAAGCACCTTTTTGTCTTGCTTTTTCAAACCACGATTCTTTAATTGCTCGTTCACAACTATAGAGAATTCCTTTAAGACGAATCCCCTTATGGGTAACAGTTGCTTTGTCTCTTGGCATTAGGTTAATTTTTACTAGTTCTTCTTGAAAGTATTTTAGTTTACCTGTTCTATTAAGAATTCCCCAATTCCACAATTCTAATGGTATCGGCATTACTTCGTCATTCACTAAATCCTCATCCCGAATATAGTCCTTCAAGTAATGTTTTTGATTATAATGAAGAATTTGTCTCAGTATGATTTTTGTAAAATCATCCACAGTTAATACTGCATCTAATCGATAATCTTTTGCCCCACGCTCTTGGAAATCTGTATCTATATATCCAGGGAGTAGAGGTTTTACTCTTTTTTGAATTAAATCGAAATGCTTCTCAACAATGCCTTTCCAATCAGCTCGATATGGTGCTGCATTTTCAACGTGAAGATTAAAAGAGTCCACTAATCGATCTACATTATACCCTTCAAACTCTCCTCTATCTGCTAGTAATATCTCTGGTAAGTGCTCGGATGGCCACTGTTCTTTTGTAATTTCTATATCATACTCTGCACAAAACTTTACTTTATCCGTTACAGTATTAGATAGCGCCATCATTGCACCTAACCAAGAGGGGCCTTCTAAACCAATATAAATACCAACAACCATCCTGCTGAATACATCAATTACTAAATAGATAATTGGTCGACCAATTATCCAATTCCGATTATATTTAGAAACCAAATACACGTCCCCGACTGTTGCATCAATTTGATAACGAGAGCCAGGACCAACCACCTCTGATAGTGAATTATTTAATACAGCCCGATGATCTTTATTAAATTTCTTTCTTCCTTTTCGTGCAATTATTGATTCAGTAATTGTGTATTCTTTTTCATACCAATATCGAAATTGGCGTATATTTGGGATATTCTCTTGTTCTTCGATGATTACCTTTTCAATACCATTTTCAAAATAAATATCTTTGGCATAAAATTCTTTCACCATCATATTGTATGCATCGGTCAATCGGTTTTTCTTTGAGGTCAAATAGTATTTTTCAAGAGCAACCCTAAATATCTGTTTTGTCTTTTCATCAACATTTACTTTTGTAGTTAAATATTTGGAAGGTCTACCCCTCTTTATTTCTCCTGCTTCTCTTTCTTTGCCTCTTGCTCCAGAGTTCTGATAGTCAGGTAACAGGGCATTAATCGTTTTCCCCCTTTGCCAATACTTCCTTAAATACTTACGCACAGCAGGATACGATACTCCGTATATTTCCATCGCTTTTTTGGTGTAAATGATTCTTGAACTTTTTTCAAAAATATTTGGTTCGTCTACTACCATTTCTTTAATTACTTCCCAAGCACGATTACGAGTATCCAAATGCTTTTGAGAGTATTTTTCGTCACTATTAACTGTATAAATATCATCTTTATGTTTCATTATATTTCCTGTTAGTACATCTTCTTTCATTTCTGAAATGAGCCGTTTTATAGGAAGCGCTTTTTCATCATTTAAGTCAATGATATAAGCAATTTTATTTCCCTCATCAATCCATAAAATGCGGTAACTCTTATTATCTTGAACTTCGTTTAAAATCTCATTAATATAAAAGTTCAAGTAGCCCACCTCTTTTCATTTTGACCTACCTCTAATATTTCTATAGTAGATAGATCACCTGTTAAATGAAATTTTTTGTACAAATCAATTTTAATGAGTTTATTTGCTATAGCATGACGAAAAAGTGTTAATGCAGCACCTCTTTCAAGACTATACTGTTCATCAAACCGATTAAGATTGTTCAGAATCGAACCCTTTTTCTCTTTAAGTTCATTTAGCAATAAGTCTAAAAAAGGTAGTTCTTCGAAATCAAAAAGTTCAAACGAAGATCTCATCCATTTCAAGTTATCAATTACTTCTTTATGTAGTTCTTTTTCAGTTACGATTCCCCAATCAACACCTTGTTCTTCCCAGTAAACTCTCTCTATTTCAAATTTTCTGATAACCGAGGTTTTATTTAGCTCATTTTCCATTTTAATTGTTCTAGCAATATTTATTATTTCTTTTCCCCTTCGACATGTAATTAGGAAATCTGTCGTCATTACAATCGGCGTTTGAGTTACACTATATAAAGGATGTCTCATGTTTAATTTATCAGCTATTTCAGTAGTAATTTCCCTATTTAACGGATACTGCTCTCTTATATCTATAACATCTTCAGAGCAATCAAGTAGACAAAAGTATGCGTATTCCTTATCAGATAATAGGTGATGATCACGTTTCGTTTTCCATCCTTTATCACGATGTGCTCTTCCATCTGATGGAACATCCTGAATCGTTAGCCATGGTTTATAGTTTCCTAGCTCTCCGCCACCACGACCTTCTTTATAGTAGCGGGCAATTTTTTCTTCCGTCCAACCTGTTTGACGTTTAGCCATTATAGTACCTCCTCTATTATTTAAGAAAGGCCTTTCCTTGTAGTCATTTCAGGGGACATAAACTCCTCCCCAGTTATTATTACTTGATAAATGTTTAGACAATAATACTGTTTTGTTTCTTGCGAGTTTACTAAGTCTAGGCATCTCTGCATAACTTAATACGATTTTTTATACACTCTCCATATCTTCTTTTATATAGCACGAGTGTTAGAAGATAAAAATCGAATAGAAAAGGTTTGTTTGATTGACAATAGTCACACCAATTTTAAGCTATTTCATTTAACTCATTCTCTTCTAATACTTTAACGCTTTTTAATTTAACAATTCACACAATTTTTAGGGGTACATTTATTAAGATCATTTTCAATTTCAAAAGCATATGCTTCTTCACAATTAGGACATCTAAATACCTCTAAACAATCTTTACAGTTCAGACATTTAGAATTAACCCATATGTCATCATTATCTCTAATATTTAACTTGTTATATACTACAGAGCTACTCGCTCTACATTTGATACAATCAGCGTAGCCAAGTTGAATATTGTCAAAATCCTCAAATGTACAGCAATAGCATCTTCCTTCTTCGATACCGAACGTTTCTTTCCAACAGTTAGGGCAATGGAAGACATTACTTGATTCCTCTTTAGCCATAGCCCGCATTTTTTCTATATAAATTGGTAAATCTATTAAGTTCAGAAAATCAGTATGATTCAATATTTTTTGATATGAAGCTGAAGCTGCATGCTCGTCATGATTAAAATCTGATAATATCGGAAGTATTACATGTACTATAAAATAGATAAAATCATAATTAAAATCAAATAAATCTTCTTCTACAAAATTTGGACTAAAATGAAGTGTTTCATTCCTGAATTTTTGAAAATCCTCAATACTAGAAAGTTGTTCATTATTCAATTTATCTACTATAAATTGTTTTAAACTTTCTAAGCTAATAAATTTTAATTTTCCTTTTTCAAACATCATACGTAGATCTTCTGTATTTAAAGGGATATTTACTTTATTCTTCTTTTTAAATATGATGCTGTCAATATCTCCGAATTTTATGAGATACGCTTTAATCGCAAGCTCTAAAGCAGTTTGAAGGAATAAGTAAGATATCTTAGCTCCTTCTACGGTTAAGGAAGTAGTGTTATTTGATGTATGCTCATTTAATTCTCTAATACCTCTTTTTAAAAAGAATATAGAGTTCTCCTTTAATGAAGAGTATATTTCCCTATTTAATTCTACTGAAATCATATTCTATAATTCCTTTCTCTTTATATTAGTTAGTCATTAAGTTACTTATTCTATAGCTATACTGTTGGTTTGGAATAAAGTTTGATCAAAAACATCTCACAAACCAGCATTTTACGATAAACTAAAAGAACCCATTTTGGAAAAAAGATTGATCAAAATAGGTTCTTTATCAATTGATCTAAACCTCAATTTTATAAAAAGTTTGATTATTCCCTAATGGTGTTACTCGAGAATCACACCTTTTAATGAAATTACCCTATTTCTGAAGCATAGCTCATTAACTCATTAAAATGTTTCTCTAGATTAGTTGTTCAATATACCCCTTTAAAAACAACCTCAGCATACATGAATTCGTGAATGACAATCTTTACATGTATATTTTCCCCGTCAAGCCAGCAAACATACCTATAGTTATTATCTTGAACATCAATCCAGTTCATTACAGCAAAAGATGCATATCCTTCAGAATTGTCTTCTGTAAACACTTTTAGTTCGAGGACATAGATTTGATTAAATGCTCGAGAACCTATAATAGGCAAAATTTTATCGTTCATCGGAATAAAATCATCCCAAGAATCAATATCATCAGCTTGCATGTTTGGTCGAAATGTATAGGATACGTATTCAGGTATACCTTCCCAAGAGTCAGTATGGAAACCAGTAGTAAGCTCATATGCCGTGTGGCATATTGCGAGCTTGATTAGAATTCTGGCAATTCTATCATCAAATTGGATTTCACCAGAATTGACGCATTCTTCAAACTTCTGTTGTGCGTCTTTAACTTCCCTTCTTTCAGATGGTCTTGGTTTTGAATTAAACAACCAATAATGCTTATACGCCACGATAAATTCTTTTGTATACAATTCGTCAGAAGAAAATCCGTTATTGCACCTTTCACAAGCAGGAACTGTTGGTAAATTAGGTGGATATGGCTTACTAAGAAAAACTCTTGAAGGACAATGCTCTCTTGTACTAGCTGTTTTACCACAATAAACACACCGCATATCCGAGCCCCGTTCAAAAACAACCCTTGATCGATAGTCATCCGGTCCCCAATATTTGTTGAAGTTGAAGGAATCAAATTTATCCAATTTCAACACCTCTTTTTTCTTCTGGAGTGGGTTTCATAATTTCGGAATCCATATAGCAACACAAATGCTCTGCAATTGCCTTTGCTAGCATAGGCGTCACCGCATTTCCTACTTGCTAATATTGGGAATCTTTTGTGCCACAGAAAACAATAATGGTAAAATAGTGTAACCCCTCTGTCAAAAGGGAAATGCGTGTCTTTATCAAATTCATTTGTAATTTTACGGATGCTTTCATTAGTGCCTAGTAGACTTTGCATTAAAGAAATAGATAAATCTTCAATATACTGCGCATTAATTTCACGAAATACATCATAATCTCGAATGTCATAGTAATCGTGGATATAACTGATATTTCTAGCCATTGTTTTAGGTACTTCTTCTTCTGTTACAATGCCCCAATCTATTTCTTTTCGATGCCAATACTCACGTTCAATCTTAAACTTTTCCACTATACGCTCCTTTAATAATTCATCCTTCATTTTAATTGTACGGGCTACTTCAATTACGCCTTGTCCATTATTAATCGTTAATAAAAAATTCATTGTCATCACAATCGGTTCCCCCGTTTTAGGATCAGTAGGATGTTTAACACCTAACTCATCTGCATTTACAATAGTTTCTTCCAGTGGTAGTAAAAGGAATTTCTATCGAATATCAATAACAAAATTAGAAAATTCAGTTATATAAAAGTAGTTTCGTTCTAAATTTGATAAAAATTCATGCTGCCTGTTTGTCTTTATTCCTTTCAAATGAGTAGATCTTCCTAACGAAGATACATCTTGGATCTTTAACCATGGTTTATGTTCTGAACCAATACCTGAACCGCGGTCTTCTTTTATCCATTTCTCTATTTTAGATGTTCTTTTTCTTTTTGACATAAAAACACCCCTTTAGACAATTAAACCCAAAAGGGTAAAACGGTACGACTTTATTTCAAACCTACACTTACCTGTCTGTATTTAAAGATTATGCTTTAAATACAGACAGGTAAGGTAGAGGAGTAAAAGACTTAAGGATTAACCACTAAATAGTTTTCCAATTAGATAATTCTAGAACCTTTCCTGTATATCAACTTATTATGTACTCTAATCCTCATTAAACAAAAAAACGCATTAGATTACATATATTGTAATCTAATGCACACTCTTTTTAAACAACTTTATTGTAAATAAAACAACTTTATTTGTAATTAAACAACTTTATTTGTAATCTACAGACATCAAAATATATTACTTTAACTCTATTCAACTGTTACTGATTTAGCTAGATTTCTAGGTTTATCTACGTCGCAGTCTCTGTGCAATGCTGC
>Ga0209013_10002207_pt1 | contig 17712 bp, 15 predicted proteins | sample Cruoilmetagenom2_FD_187291 | JGI IMG/M metagenome (GOLD analysis project Ga0209013, IMG submission 187291) | Oil polluted marine microbial communities from Coal Oil Point, Santa Barbara, California, USA - Sample 2 (SPAdes) (version 2) | ecosystem: Environmental > Aquatic > Marine > Oil seeps ...
AAGCCATTATCGAAGCTCAAGACGCAGTGGCAAGCGCTGAATACAGGCTAAATGGTTTGGGCGCTCCTGCAAACGAAGTGTCCTTGACAGCGGCCCAATCTGATGTCACGCTGGCAGCTCAAGCGCTGGAGCAGGCCGATAAGGCTTATGCGCCCTACCGAAACAAGCCCGACGGCAGCCTCAACAAAGCCTACTATGGGGCATCCTGGGCGGACGCCCAACAGGCTTACGATGCAGCAGTGCGCCAGCTTAACGCTTTGACTGGTTCCCCGAGCGACTTAACTCGCGCCCAATACGAAGCCGAACTGGCCGTTGCACAGGCTCTATTGGCACAGGCGCAGGCCACATTTGACGCACTGACCGCTGGAATTCCCCCAGCTGAGCTGGCGCTGGCTGAAGCCCAAATGGAACAGGCTCAGACCGCCTACGAAGCCCTTGAAGAGGGCATTGACCCCGATGAATTGGCCCTTGCCCTTGCCAACCTTGATATGTCCCAATTGGAATTATCACTGGCCGAAGCCAGCCTGGATGCCTTGTCGATTACGGCTCCCTTCGACGGCGTGGTTTTGGATGTTTCTGTCCATGTGGGGGAGACCGTTGGCCTGGGAAGCCATGTTCTCCAGATGGCTGATCCCCATGCGCTGGAAGTGCTGGTCTCGGTCGTGGAGGAAGATTACCCCCTGGTGGCAGTTGGCCAGCCCGTAGAACTCTATTTCGATGCCGCCCCGGGGATGGAAGTTGCCGGAAAAGTGGAACGAATTGTGCCCAAACGCATTGATGGTTCACTCCCACAGTACCGGGTCTATATCTCCATCGACGATGTCCCTGAGATGGTAGTCGATGGCATGACTGCGGATGCGGCAATCATCCTGGCCCAGCAAGGTGACGTACTGCGCCTGCCGCGGGCCCTGGTGCAGGCCAACTCAGACGGCAACGCGACTGTATCGGTATGGGTGATCGATCACACCGAAGAGCGTGCCATCACTGTGGGGTTGCGCGGGGATACTTTTATTGAAATTCTTTCCGGGATTAAGCAGGGGGAGCAGGTGATAGGGCAATGATGGCCACAAAAGTGGCGCCCAAAGAGGGGCAACCCGCCTCCGATCCCGTTATCCAATCGCACTTTCTTTCACGGGTTTATAAGATGGGTTCTGTGGATGTCCACGCGCTGCGTGATGCCAGTCTGCAAGTGCATCAAGGAGAGTTCGTGGCCCTGATGGGCAGTTCCGGCAGCGGTAAATCGACCCTGCTGCACCTGCTGGGCTGTCTGGACGAGCCTACCTCAGGCAGCTATATTTTAGAAGGCCACAGCGTGGATCGCATGTCCCGCAACCAGCGCGCCCGGGTGCGTAATGAGCGTATTGGTTTCGTATTCCAGACATTCAATTTGCTGGCACGGGTCTCTGCGCTGGAAAATGTTACATTGCCGCTGCTCTACCGGGGACGGCAGAAGCAGGTGCGCGAGCGCGCCGCCGCGGCCCTGGAACGGGTGGGGCTGGACCAGCGCGCTGGGCACAAACCTATGGAACTCTCCGGCGGTGAGCAGCAGCGGGTGGCGATTGCGCGAGCAATCGTGACCAACCCGGTTATTCTCCTGGCGGATGAACCCACCGGAAACCTCGACAGCCGCACCGGGGAGGAGATTATGCAACTGCTCACGAAGCTCAACCAGGAGGGCAGCACCATCTTGATGGTCACCCATGACGCTGAAATTGCGGCATACGCCCACCGTACGCTGCACATGCATGACGGAAAGATTATAAATGGGGGGGGTGCAGAGTGACGTTTTTCAACACGATCAAAACTGCTTTGCAGGGGTTGGCTGCTAACAAACTGCGTTCAGGTCTGACCACCCTGGGAATTATTATCGGTGTGGCTTCAGTGATTGTGATGCTGGCGCTGGGGAACGGCGCAAAAGCCGCTGTGGAAGCCAGTTTCAAATTCCTGGGGGCTGACACGATCGCTGTTAGCCGGAAACAAGCCTTTGAGGATAATGAATATCGGTACATCGGCGAGATTCTTTCGTACGCGGATGGCCTGCACATGACCAATGAAGTTGAGCTGGTCGAACGTGTGGAAATGAACGTGGGCGGCAGCGGCAAGATCCGATATGGCAGCAATGTGCTCGATTTGGGTATAGCTGGTGTAACGGCCGAAATCCTTGATGTTCTGGTATTTAATGATGATGTACAGCCGGCTGGCTGGCCCGTGGATACACCTCTGACCGGGGGTGCATTTTTATCCGCCGGTCGATTTTTCACCCCGGCGGAGGTGCTGGCCGAAGCGGACGTATGTGTCCTCGGTTCAGAGACGGCACTCGACCTGTTCGAGGGAGATAATGCCGTTGGAGAAACCGTCTGGGTCAACCGCCACCGTTGTTTGGTGATCGGTGTGATGAGCGAACTTGAGTCTACTAACCCCGATGAGAGGTACAGCATCAGCCCCAATGATGCCTTCTATATGCCCGTCAGCACGGCCATCAACATGCTGTTTGATGAAGAGCCTTCGGTATATATGATCGCCCGAATCAACGATCAAAGCCGCATGGATGATGCCAAGAATCAAATCGCTGATTACTTGCGGGAACGGCACAATGTCGAAAAAGATGGTGAGGGGAATTATGTCGATGATTTTGATTTCACCACCCTGCAAGATGTGATTGGCGCAGAGCAAGAATCCGCCCAGACCTTCTCGCGGCTGCTGGTGGCGATGGCAACTGTTTCGCTGATAGTCGGCGGGATCGGCATTATGAACGTCATGCTGGTCAGCGTCACTGAGCGCACACGTGAAATCGGAGTGCGGCTGGCTGTGGGCGCCCGTTCACGAGATGTTATTGGTCAATTTTTACTGGAGGCAGTAATACTGAGCGCCGTAGGCGGATTATTAGGGATCGCTGTAGGCATTATAGTCATTCCGCTGGCCCCCATGTTCGATGAAGTTTTGGCTGTACTCGAGCCAGGGAGCATTCCCCTTGCATTTGGCATAGCCCTGTTGGTCGGAGTAGTTTTTGGTCTTTACCCTGCAGTCCGAGCGGCACATCTGGCCCCGGTAGAAGCACTGCGTTATGAATGAACAATAGAAAGAAATAATATATGGATAACGACAACACACTTACATCCAAGAAAACCATCCGTAATATCGTCCTCGGCGTACTGGCGGTGGCCTTATTTGCTGCAGCAGCTTTTGTTGGCGGAAGTCTGCTTCGTAAGCAGCAAACCGCCTCAGAAAAAGATGATTTTAAAATAGTCGCTGCAGAAGGTCTGCCGGAAACCCCCTTTGAACTGGTGGGTGGGGTTATATCGCAAGAAGGGAACAGCTTGTTTGTCCAGGTTAGGCAGATGAATGAAGCCCTTGGTCTGATCGGCGGGAAAGGTGTGGACAGGAAAGGTGGCAGCACCGAAAGTGGGCCCCCTACGGAGGTGGTCATTACCCACGAAACGGAATTCTTCCGCGATGCCACCTGGGATCCATATTTCAACGGCGAGGTTGACAGACGCGCCTTAAAAGGCGCTGGTGAGGTTCAACAGGAAATTGTGCCTGGCAGTGCAGAGGAGGTCGGTCCTGGCTCAGGCATCACGGTTTGGGGCGAGCGTAACGGCGATCGTGTTGTGGCCGAATTTGTTGTATATTCCCTTCCGTTTCCAGAGGATGACCGGAAAATTACCAAGTGACGAATACCGAGGGTGATCGCAACCTGTGATCGCTGCGAATTGGATTACTAACTGGTTCTCAAACCAGCACAATATTACATGTTTGCTTAATAAGGAAAAAAATGGAAGAATTGACCACACAAAAAAACAAAAAAATTCGAACCCCCTGGATCATTGGTGGTGTTCTGATAGTGCTGCTATTTGCAGCAGCCGCTTTCATTGGCGGGCATTTGCTGAATAGGGAAGCTGAGGCTTCATCTGGTGGGATCGAAATTAATTTTACGGACGCTGAGGAAATTCCCAAAACTGATCCGGAACTCGTTGGATTGGTTACTGCCGTAGATGGTGATACGTTTACCGTGCAAGAGTTTAGCATGAACAATACGCTTGGCATGATTGGTGAAAGCGGGGTTATCGTGCAATCCATTGAGATCGAAAATACCGAAGAGCTGGACGAGCTGCCTGTGGCTGAATTTATGGGTTCTGAAGGACACATCACAGAAGTCATTATTACGCATGATACAGAAATCTACAGAGATACCACATTCAAAGATATTGTCGTGATAAGTCCAGGAGATAAGCCGCCAGACTTACCGGATGAAATTGTGATAGAAGTGGAACCCGGCAGCGCAGATGAAATAGGGCCGAACAGTATGGTAACCATTTGGGGCGAGCGCCGCGGTGACCGGGTAATTGCCGATTTTATCCTCTTTCAGCCCCCACCAACAATGCATGAAATTAACTTCGGCAGTCCATAACCAATGATCATGTCGCGGTATACTGAGCCTGAGGCGAAAGGGTAGACAAGTATAAAGGGTAAACACGGAAAAACGCTCACTCACCCCTGCATTTTGTCTACTTGTTTACCTTGTCTACCTGCCTACTTTCCAGTTCACTAGAGATGAAACCATGAAAACCAAATCCATCCGTTGGCAGCTTTCGTTGAGTTATGCCGGCATTGCCTTGCTGGCAGCGCTGCTGCTCGGAGTTATCATGTTGACGATCTTGCAGCGCTACTATATCGATCAGGAGCTTGAGTATCTGGCACAAAATGCTGTCGCTATAGAACAAAAGATGGCCGCATTGCAATCGAGTGAAAAACCCCCGGAAGTCTTAGAGCAAATGCTGGCGGCCTTCGCTTTCTTCTCGAACATCCAGGTCCGTTTACTTGACCCGGATGGTGATATTTTGCTGGACACAGGGCAACCTCAAGAGCAAACCGTTCTTGCTTTTGAGGCATTCAATGACTCTGATAAACTGGTTGGCTTTGAGACTGGATTTTCAATAGTATCCACTGGATTTTTTACAAATGAAGAGAGTGTTAAAGATGACGCCTTTGGAGATTTACCTGCAGGTGGAATACTCATTCTGGAAGAAAGCAGCGGTAATTTTCCCGGTTGGGTGATTGGCGATCCCGCTGCCGAACCCAAAGCAGTTTCGGTCAGTGATCCTGTAACAACACGCTCCCGCCAGCACATCCAGCACCCTTATTACAATAAGCAGGGGGAGATGCTGGGCATTATCGAGCTATCCAACGGGCCAGCTTATGGGCGCGGTATCCTGTACAGGGTGGCCTGGGGCTGGGCCATTGCTGCATTTGCAGCCGTGCTGCTGGCAGCCGCGGTAGGATTGTGGGTCAGCCGCCGTTTCAGCGCCCCCCTTGAAAGCCTGACACATACAACCGCTCAAATGGCTGGGGGGAATTTATCTGCCCGAGCTGATATTAAGCGCGAAGATGAGTTTGGATTGCTGGCCAATTCCTTCAACACAATGGCGGACACTATCGAAGCAAAGGTTGAAGCCTTGCGCCGTTTTGTCGCTGATGCCGCTCACGAACTGGGCACCCCGCTGACCGCCTTGCGAACAAACCTGGAGCTTGTCGAAAACGAGCATATTCCCCTGGCTCTGGAGCAGGTCGAACGTATTGATGCCCTCACACGGAGCCTGCTTGACCTTTCCCAATTGGAAGCCTCAGTTTCCGAGCTTCAATATGATGACGTGGACCTGGCCAGACTGTTGCGGAAATTAGCCGAACCTTATGCATCACGCGCCGAACAAGCGGAACTGACATTCAAACTGGATATTGGTCCTGATCACATCAACATCAAGGGGGATGCGGCCCAATTAAGCACCCTGATCCAGAACCTGCTCGATAACGCCATCAAGTTCACCCCAGCTGGCGGGCAGGTTAATGTGAAACTCAATCCGGTGAATGAAACCGTCCAGCTAGACGTAGCGGACACCGGAATTGGCATCCCTGAAGAAGATATCCCCCATCTCTTCTCCCGTTTCCACCGCGGGCGCAACGCCTCCGCTTACCCCGGCAGCGGGTTGGGATTGGCCATCGTCAAAGCAATCGCTGATCAGCACGGAGCCAGCATCCATGTTGAGAGCGGCAGGACAGGCACGCAGTTTATTGTCTTATTTAAATTAAAAAATTAAATATATTCATCGCTTATGTTCCTGCTTCCTACCCCGTAAATGAATTGCAGGCTGCTACACAAAACATACTAAAGTATGTTGTCGCCTCATTCCTCTCCCAACGTACTTATTAGGTTTTGCAAATTAGCCAGGAACTATTTCGTACCGATTGTTCAGATATTTTGGAAAGGGCAATTAACGCGTTCCTCCCCGAACCTGATTTATCAGGTTTTTTATATCAGCCTTAGAATTCATTCCATGGCGGCCCGGTTGAGGATTCACTCCTTGGATACTTCATAGTACGCTCAAGATAGCGTACAAACCAAACCCTATGATGATCGCGCCAGAAATCCTGTTAACCCATTGCAATCCTTGAATGGTGACCTTTTCCCGAAACAGGCCAACAATACCACTCAGAGCGAGCCACCACAAGGCTGAGCCAAAGAAAACACCCAAGACCAAAACACCCGCAGCAGCGTAGTTTCCAAGAGTGTTTACCAAACCAGGCCGGCAAATATCGCCGCAAAAGCAATGATTGTCATCGGATTTGTGAGTGTAAGAAAAAACGCTGAAGAAAAATCACCAAAGAGACCATTCCCTTTTCCTGATGCTGCTTGTTGAGCGGGTCTTGCCAACAGGGTCTTGATACCCAGATAACAAAGAAATACGCCACCTATTAGGCGCATCCCTACTTGCTGGCTGACCAGGAAGTATGAAATGGAAGTCAGACCGAATGCAGCAAAACATCCATAGATTGTGTCGGCGGTGGCAGCGCCCAGCCCAGATACGAGACCAGATACGCGCCCCTCAGCCAAAGTGCGACGTATGCATAACACGCCAATCGGTCCACCAGGCGCAGCAATTGAAAAGCCGATGGCGAGTCCTCGTAGATATAAAGTGATGTCCAAACGCCACAGCCTTAGTTGTCACGTCTGACGGAAAACCAGACCAGAAACGTTTCCACATGTGTTAAGGACCGAATCGCCCAACGCCTTCCTTTCTGAAACCAAACCACAGCGCACCATCCGGTGCGACGGCCGCGGCATCGACCCAATCCCCGGGAAGACCATCCGTTTTCCGAATGTTGAGCCAGTTCTCACCATCGAAGCGGTAGATCCCATTCCCTTCGGTTGCAAACCACAAGGCGCTCTCCTGATCGACAAGGATATCTTTGACATAAGAGAGGTCATACTCGTCGCTTTCCGCATACGTGGTCCATTCGACCCCATCGAAACGGCTAACACCCTTGCTGGAGGTCCCGACCCACACGGAGCCGTCCGGCGCGACCGCGATCGCGGTCGTGATATTGTATGCAACGCCATCTTGTTCGGTATACGAAGTCCAGTTGGCGCCATCAAATTTGGAGACACCACCCAATGTTGCGAACCAGATATTTCCAGTTTCATCGATATCGATATCGGTAATAGAGTTGTCCACTAATCCATCATCCTTAGTGTAATTCGTCCATGTGTCGCTATCATAATGAGATGCACCTGAGGACGTACCTACCCATAAGGTTCCATCGGGGGCGATCTTTAATGCTTTAACCGTTTCGTAGATCAAGCCATCTTTTTGGGTGTAGTTCGTCCAGGAGCTGCCATCGAAATTCCCAAGACCTACTGTCGTTCCGGCCCAAACGGACCCATCGGGCTCAACCGCCAGTGCGTTGCCGTTGTGGTAGCCCAATCCATCATCTACCCCATAGTTTGTGATCGCGCCGTCTTTTATCCTGGACACACCGACATTGAAATTCCCGGCCCACACCGTTCCATCCTCGGCCACCGCAACGGAGAGGGTTGCGTCATCCGAGAGACCATCTGCGCTGGTATAGTTCGTCCATGTCCACCCGGAGAGATCGGTTACATCCACCTGGGTTGTGGAAGGAGCCTGGGTCGGTTCTGCACCAGCGGCTGGCTCGGTCGGCTGCGTGCTCCCAACTGGTCTGGAGGGTTTAATAGTATCAGGTGAATCTGTAGTCTCTGTTGGTGCAGCGGGTTTCTGCGCCATCTCTCCGCTCTCCGTATAACCAACCAGCTCCACAGCGTCGATCTCGCCCCAGGGCAGTTCGATGACCGACTGGTCGACCGTGATTTTTATTCCGGCTGCTACAAAATCAGCATCCTCAATCTGAATGGATAATATGTACGGACAATCGATCTTCATTTCAGGCACAGCGCTGTAGACTTCGTGGTAGTCTCCGTTAATATCGATCAGCTCAACCAGGGCTACCTGCGAGGGCGTGTGCGACTCATAGATATTGACCTCAGTGGGGGTCACCGCGCTATCGTAGCCAACTTCAAGCCAATCGATCGTGTCCGGTTCCATGGATGCCCAGGCTGTCTCGCGGTCTCCGCAGTCCGGTGTATCTGGAGCGCCGGTAGCCTGTTTGGCCGCCCAATCCGGATCGCTGTACTCTGAACTCGCCGCGGCGGACGAAGCCCATTGGCGCACGAGCACTCTTTCAGAAGCTTCAACAACAACCGGGGGCGCGTCTGTCGGATGGGATTCCGCTGCCTGATCCAGGCGCGGTTCGAAGAAAGTGATTGAGGCCGAGACCGCTTCGAATATGTCTTCGAATTCTCCCTCCAAACGTTCCGGCGGTGCAGCGCCAACCATGCTGAACATCTGCGTAGGGGTGACAGCGAAAAATACAGCCATCCCCAGTGACTCTTTGCCTTCGATCGTGGCTTCAAAATCAACCGCAATGCCTGCCAACCCGTCGATAATCACTTCACGCTGATTTGACACCGTCCCATCCTCTCCCATGCCAACGGTGAAGTCCTCCAGGAGTTGTTCTGCAGATTTACTCTCTTCGTTTATCCCGCCGATCAGCACCAGAGTTGGCCCAACATCGGGGTCGGCATCCGGCGCGTCCAACGACATAATGCCGAAAAACTCTTCGAAGACGTAATCCGGTACCAGGTTAAAGGCGTAGCCGCCCTCTTCGCTGCGGTATTCTTCTCCAAGCTGTATGGTGGATTTGATTTCTGATTCTTGTTTATCCCCACCAGAAATTTTCTCTTCCTGTTGAACGGCCGTTTCCTCTCCTTCTGGTCCTTCCTTTGAATTGCAAGAAATCGTACCGAACACTAAAACTGCTGCGATGAAAAGTAGTTGGATAACAGTTTTTTTCATTACTTCTCCTTAGGTCATCGTTCCTTCATCTATAATATGAAGCCCGATTTTTACTGCAAATATTCTACCATTTATGCGATGGCTTAGTCTTTTTCCAGCTTGTGTCCGGTCAGAGAATAATGGCTGTCACCTCTTCAACATCGCAGCGGCTTCTTCCACGCACACCTGGCTGCCGATAAGTCCTAACCGGTCGTTTACGCGCAACACTGTTTCACCATTCGGCACCATGACAGCATTGTCCCGGTTAAGGCTGAGAATCAGAGCATCACCGGGCAACTGAATCTTTCCAAGGCGCGTGCCGGCCCATCGTGAGTTTGTAACCCTGACCTCTGTTACGTCAATGTTTTCGCTCTGGTGGACCAGGACGTCAAAGGCTGTCGGATAGCGGATAGCGCCCTCCAGCGCCATGGCTGTTGCCAGTTCTGGCTGCACAACTTTGACTCCCATCTGCTGTAAATCCGGAATGAGCTCGACATCAGCGATCCTGGAAACCACGTAAGGGATGCCGTATTTTTTCTTCCCGAGCTGGGTAACTTCAAGTGTCTCGTCTGAATTCGCGGTAAGATCCAGTAACACCCGTGCCTGAGCGGCGCCTGCCTCATCGAGCGACTGATCGTAGCCCATACACCCATCAACTATTTTTACGCCCAGTGCCTGGAAAGAGCTTAACCGGCTCTCTTCTGGACAAATAACCGTAACCGGTTCGCCGCTTTGCCGCAGCCGTTCGATGATGTATTCTGCCAACTGGTCCTGTCCGACGACGATAACACCGCTGCGGACCTGCTCCTCAGTGCTGGAATAAATGCGGTTGAACAGGAATGGAGAAATGGTGACGGTGATGATAGCCAGGAGGATGATGTCCGAGTTTACCGTCTCGTTGATTAAACCCATGCTAAGGGCAATTGCTGATGCGGCGATAATCAGAGAAAGGCGGGATGATATCAGCATTCCGCCACTTACGGCATCTCTGATAGAGAATCGCACCTTCAGCAGCAGCCCGGGCAGTATCTTAACCGCAAACGCCACCACGATCAGCCAGAGGAGAAGCAGCAAGCCCTGGGTTGATTGCAGGACCGCCTGCAGGTTGAATCCCACCCCAATCATGATAAAGAAAATCGGAATAAAGAAGCCATAGCCGACGGCGTCCAATTTACCCCTCGAATCCTGGTCGCTTGGACCGGAAATCAAACCAGCAATCGCACCCGCCAGGAAGGCACCCAGGATCACCTCCACCCCAAACGCTTCTGCGAGGACAACCCAGGCCACCATCAGCGCGATGGCTCCGCGCACTCGAATCTGGGAGGTGGCGCTCGATAGACTGTCCAGAAATCCTTGTAGACGATTGCTCTGAGTGGCGCGCAGAGAAAAGCGGGCAACCAACAAAAACAGAAGCAGCAGGGTGGGGATCAGGAGTAAATCCAGTGTAAGGCCACGACTAAGAACTGCTATGATAATGGTCAGCAGGATCAGAGTGGCGAAGTCAGCGATGGAAGATGTTACAAGGAGATATTGTCCAAAGCGCGAACCGGTTAATCCGCGTTCTTTCAATACAGGGACGACCACACCGAGCGATGTTGTACTGAGAATCAGGCCAAGGAGCAGCGGGTTGCTGGTGGTGCCCCTGGGAGCTGCAAAGGCGGCTGCGGAAAACGCAAGAATCAGCGTGCCGAGGAAAATCAAAGCGCCCAGAGGGAGCGGACGTGTCCACTTTTTTTCTCTAGGCAGAGTGGGGCGATTTGGATTTAGCAGCCGCAAATCCAGTTCAAGCCCGGATAGGAACATCAGGAAAGCGAAACCGAACTCGGCGAGAAAGGTGAGGATCTGAGATGGTTCAATCAGATTGAATCCGCTGGTACCGATGATCATACCCGCCAGGATCTCATACACTACGATTGGAATACCAAAGCGGTCCAGGCGTTTAGCGAGGACCGGAATCACGGCAGCCAGTACGGTGATTAGAAGCAGTGCGAATAAGACATCAGTTTCCATTTCAGAACTTCAGGAGTATAGCAGAATTTTGAAAATTCGGGAAAAAGCTAACTGGAGTCATTGAGAATCATTCATCATAAGTTATACGAAAATCGTCAATCTATAAAATATGAGTATGGTTCAACATCTACTACCTGCCCTTGACATCCATCACGAGTGCGGCTATAATTGCAGCCAATGTGTTTGTAATGCAAACTAGTCACTGAAGCAGATCGGTTTTCGGAAAGGAGAAAAACAAAGATGTCGGAAGCAGATCTAAGGGATACAGAACGTAGGACCTATCTTTTATACTTCGAAGATGGTATAGCGGACATCGCCGGAGGCCTGGTGGTCTTGCTATTTGGGCTGGGCATGTTCTTCGATAGCAGCACGTTATTTATTTTCAACTGGATGCCCCTATTATTTTTTTGGCCGCTCAAGCGGGTGATCACTGTCCCCAGGATCGGGTATGTAAAGTTCAGCCCTGAACGACAGCGCAGAATTTCAAAGAGCATGATAATTTTGTTTATCGCAGGAACGTTATCTCTGCTGCTTGGGGTCGTTGCTTATTTAGGTGTAGAAGGAGCAGCTTTCAACCTTCAAGATTTTATGATGGAGTATTCTCTGCTGCTCTTCGGAGCAGTCATGGCGGCGGCTTTTGCTTTGATCGCGATTCTCTTCGAAGTCAAAAGATTTTATGGATATGCGGCGCTCGTCTTCAGTGGGTGGCTTGTACCGTATCTTCTCGTTGTTGAGCCGGGCCTTCCCGTCGCGGTCGCCGGGGGAACCATTACTCTCATCGGATTGGCGCTCCTGGCCAGCTTCCTGGTCAAGTATCCTGTCCCATCGGAGTAGCCAAAACATGTCACGGCGAGAGAACACCGAAAACGATATGGATGCTATCGACCGGCTCGATCGCGTCATCCATGAGCCCGCACGGCTTAAGATCATGACCCAACTCTATGTTGTCGAGAGTGGAGATTTCGTGTACCTCATGCGAACGACGGGCCTCACTCGCGGAAACCTATCTTCTCACATGACCAAACTTGAAGAAGTGGGTTACATTGAGGTGATCAAGGAATTCGTGGAACGGAAGCCTGTGACGATGCTCAGACTGACCGATAAGGGCCGTACAGCTTTCCTGGAATACCGAAAGAACATGGCCCAGGCGATTGAAAGCACCGATTAGGGATTTGTGTAAATCAAATGCGGCCTGGACACCGCCACATAACACTACCAACAAATAGTTTGCGGATAGGTTAATAGTAAATAAAGTTGTTAAGATGCGGCGATTTACGGCAGGCGGGTTAAGATAACGACAGGGATGATGCGCTCGGTTTGGCGCTGATACTCAGCAAAAAACGGGTACTTCCCGGCCATTTTTTCATACAATTCAGTGTGTTCTGGTTCCTTTGCCACCATTGCCCGAGCTGGGAATTGTTCGCTGCCGACTTCCACGCTGATCTCCGGTTCGGCGACAAGATTGTAGTACCAGGCGGGATTGTTTGGTGCACCCCCTTTGGATGCGATAATCACGAGATTATCGCCATCAGCCATGTATACTACCGGGTTTACGCGAGGTTGACCGCTCTTCGCACCGGTGGTGTGCAGAAGAAGCAGGGTCATGTCGGCAAAATGACCGCTGACTTTCCCGTCATTCGCCCGAAACTCCTCGATTATTTCTTTGTTCCAGTCTTTGGCATCGCTCATATCTGTGTCCTCCGGATATTATTACTATAGCCTCTCCGTAAATTCGGGAGATGTTGTGTTATGTGGGGATTCAATCCCCACATAACACAACCCTTTAATATTTTTCGGATAGGTTCTATGTGTTACTCAGGAGGATCCCCGCTGCGAGTGCCTGATCTGCGAGTCAGTATTTGCTCCTGAGCCGTTTTATTGTATCCATGTTTTGCTCGATTGATTGTTTTAACTCTATAATATTTCCATCATTGTTTCCCTAAGGTCACATCATCGCTGGCTTTGCTCCTTCAGGAAATCAGCCACACGCGGGTAGAACGCATCCGGACACTCGTGCCAGAAGTGACCGCAGTTCTCGATCGGTACAAAATCCACGCTTGATTGTACAAATGTATCCTGGATCGATGCTGGCATCTGCTCACCAAATGGGTCGTCTAATCCATGGAACAATAAAACTGGATAATGAAGCATGGCCAGCTCATCTCGTAAATCCATCTCTTCCAGGTTAGGATAGGTGAGATCACTTACCTTTTGATTGAAATCTGGCGCCCCACCAACTGCACCCTCCGGGAAGGTAAATTTGGGATCCGAGAAATATGCCGGCAGAAGTGGGTCGATGTCATCATCTTTCCATTCCTCAGGAGGTGGCATGATTCCCTCCTGGATCAACTCTGTTACCCGTGCAATGAAATTATGTTGGCTGACTTCGATGCCCTCCCAGGTTGGTGGACCGCTGCCAAAAAATATCAACGATGCCACTTTCTCGGGATATTGCGTAGCATACTGCATGGCGATAATTCCGCCAAAGGAGTGACCGAACAGATGAGCACGTTCGATGCCGACAGACTGGCGAACTGCTTCCAGGTCCTCTGTGTACTTGGACAAGGTATAACTTTCTCGCGAGTCGGGATTTATTGGTTCGCCGGATTTTCCCAGACTGCGCTGGTCGTAGGTTACGATCGCGCAACCGTCCCCGCCCAGTTGTTCCAGGTCCCACATGTAATTGCTGGTCAAACCTGGACCGCCATTGATGGCGATCATTACGCATCCAGAACCCGGATCTCCTACCATCCGTACGTGCAAATCCACATCCGGTGTCTGCACATCATATTCGTTTGTTTCTATAACATCGCTAGTCTGGCAGCCAACCAGCGCAAACAGCAGGACGATCCACATTAGCATTAGAATTTTCCGTACCCTCATCTTTATCACCTCTCTCCAACTTATGTGTAACCATTATGCGCCTAAGGATAGCGAATCGTCATCCCCATCTTTGATGATTAACTGGGGGACTTCGCAGCCCGTAATTCATTACGGGCTGCTACATCAAATGTACTGAAGTACGTTATTGTTTCTTACCCCAACATACTTCAGTATGTTTCTGATATCAGCCTGCAATTCATTCGCAGGCTTAATTGAGCGTCATCGCTGGTTTCGATTCCACTCCCTCATCAGGGTGGGGACACGGCAAAATTCAGTACGAAAATATCGGCTGAATTTCGAACTCATCAACCAGAGCCCTCATTTCTGCATCAGGAGGCCGTTCCTCAAATCGATCGGCGGCGTCCAGCATTTTTGGCAGAAGCTGCATATCTCCCGCGGTGATCAAAAAGCCCTCCGTGAAACCCAATGCCCAGTGCACTGCTTTATCAATCGCACCTTGTGCCCCTAAAGGTTCGTAGAAAAACGTGTTGTAAGTTTTGGGGCGCTCCTCCCACGGCCGCCTGGCTACGGACTTGATGGTCTGTACCGCGACGCTGCGTTCACTGCACAGCTCAACCAGCGCATGGAAGTCAGCAGCATAACGGGGATTACCCATCTGCCAGTAGCTGTACGGCAGTAAGACTGAATCGAAACCAAATCGTTCCAGGCTGCGTATGTGCACGCCCGGAACTTTGCTGCCGTGACCCGTTACACCCAGGGAACGCACCAGCCCATTGTCACGCGCTTCGATGAAGGCCTCCAGAGCGCCCCCTGGCCCCATGGCTTTTTCCCAACCCACTGGATTGGTCAATCCGTGCATCTGCCAGAGGTCGATAGTGTTTACTCTCAAATCGTTCAGAGAACGCTGGATGTTTTTCCAGGCCCCATTGTAGGTGCGGCTGCGAGTCTTGGTCGCCAGGAAGAAATTATCACGATGCCCATCCATCCACGGTCCGATGCGCTTCTCGGCATTTCCGTACATGGGGGCGGTGTCGATATGATTTATTCCATATGTCAATAACATATCGAGCACTTGATCGGCCTCTGGTTGTGTCGCCTCACTCAAGGCGTATGCGCCGAATATTACTCGTGAACTTGCATGGCCGGTGCGGCCAAATTGTTGTTTGGGTATCATCCGTCACTGCCTCCTTGAATCCTTTGCCAACGACGTACAAATTTCTTTCTATCTTCATCATACTCGACCACCAGCACGCGTTCGATATGAAAATCGAACAGAACGTAGCTATCGGTGATGACAGGTGAGGCTGCGACCTTTTCTGCATTCGCTCGCGCGCTCGGATCAGAAACCACTTCAGCTTTGCCGGAAACCAGATATTCAATCAACGCTCCTTTGCGGCTTACAGAACAATGCAAAGCATAACGCCCATCCCGCCTGAGATCCCGGATTTTCGGCGATGTGGGTTCCGTGAACATAAACAGCATGCCACTCCCAATGAATGGTGTGATGGGGTGTAAACGCGGTGATCCATCTTTGTTTAACAATGCCAGGTAAGTAATTTTCTTGTGCAGCCTATCGATACCTAACGTGGCCAATTCGGGGCAATCATCTTGGAACGTTTTCCAACTCATGTTTTTTCTTCCTTTTGTGTAGCCAACATCGTCAACGCCCCTCTAGAGCGATCGTACAAGAGTGTCCAGCGAAGCGGCAGCTTCAACAAGCTTGCTGCTGTCAATGATGTCGGGCGTATCCAGGGGTGTATGAGTCACGGTCCTCATCAGCTCAGGCATGCATTCGGACGTGAAGGCCACGGTCGGAACCTGGCTCTGTGCAAAGATCATGTGGTCACCATTGAACCACTGCTCACCCCGGATGAGGCCATCGAAACGGTGGAAGACGTCCTCGGCTCTCTGCTCGACCTGCGGAGGGCATTCATAGAACGAGTAGGCTGTTCTCCCTTTCGTATAGCCAACGTCGTCAACGTTGACAGCCAGCCGGATCCGGTCGAATTCACTTCCATATCGATTGAGATAATCCATCTGGCCACCCGCGCTGTAGTGATCTTCTCCATTGAATGCTGCGATTTCAATGCAGTAGTCTCCGCCAAAGTCGGAGAGCATATCCGCAAGTAGCAGCAGTACAACTGTGCCGGAGGCGTTGTCTGATGCGCCTGGCGTGTCTTCGTATGCGTCGATGTGGGCCGTTATGACTACTTTATCAGATGCATCCAGATTCAACCGGCCGATGACATTGCATGCAGTCGACGCTAGCCGCTGTGCATTGATCTTCAATTGGAATATTTCTTCAGATAAGCTCGCGAGTTCCTCCCCGACAGAATCTGTACAGTAGATACTCGGGATATCGATATCGCCGTCAACAATCAATGGGGCAGGATATAACGCCCCCACCTGGTCCGGATTTCTCTCTGTGGCAGTGATGATCCCAGAAGGCTGCCGGCTCTCCAAAAGCGAAATTATCTTCTGGTGGTGTTCGGGGTTGTAAAATACGAAATTCTTCGGCATCAACTGCTCGGAGCATATTTCACCCAACATCAACAGGATTTTCCCCTCGCAGCTTGTGTTTTTTAGTTCCTCCAGTGTCGTTACTACGATCAGTTCAGCTGAGACATCACAGCCCAGAGAATATGGGCTGATATACACTTCATAGGTGTTGTCAGCCCCTGCCAACAGTGAATCGCCGTGCACATAGTCAAGACAACCAAAAGGTGTGGCATCAACATCATATCCATACGACTGGATTGTGTTCGCAAACAAGCTCGTTGCATCCCGGTTTCCTGTAGAGCCAGTCCGCCGATTTGGTTTCACACAGCACAGTGTATTCAGGTAATACTGAGCTTTAGCCGCATAATAATCGAGTTTCACCTTGTGCTCCTGCATTATCAATTCGTCCGCTGCTATCCAATTGTTGACTCAAGGTAATTGCCCATCATCCCTTTTTACCCCAGCACGACCTCCGGTTGAACAAAGAAACCTTGCGCCTTTTCATAGTACCGCCCCATGTGAATCCCATCCATGAGCGCATGGTGTCCCTGCACGCTCAACGGCATCTTCAATGATTCGCCCTCCTCGTAGAATTTCCCCCATGCGAAGCGCGGCACAGAGTCGACCGGAAAATCGAGCGGGTGCATAAAGCTTGTGAACGACACCCACGGTATAGCCGTCATAAACAGGTAGTCGTCTTTGCCTGGCTCGTCCTCCAGTATCAGATGCTCTTTTACATAAGCGATCTGCTCCGCCGCTCTCGCAGCAAAAATAGAGAAATCCTCAACATAATCATAAATACAGAAGGTGAACAGATCATCATCGATTAGAATCGTTGATGCAGGGCGTACGAATTCGTGCTCTACCACCTCGGTCTCCCGAATGCGGTATCGGAACTCTGGAATGGCGTTCGCGGTCCGTGCGAGTACGTACACTAACGCAACGTTTATTGAAATATTCCTCTGCTTGACATAAGGGTAGAATGCGGTCAGGTCTACATTTGCACACATGTTGAAGTGTGGGTAGTCCCAGGTGCTGAACACCTTGAAATGCTCGCGCCGCGGCCAGGTCTTCTGGTTAATATGACGCATACTGCACCTCCCCAGGTTGATACGTGTAAAGTTTAGTAAACCGATTTACTTCTGAACAGTTATTTCGCCCTCAAGCAATAAAA
>Ga0209013_10002208_pt1 | contig 17703 bp, 13 predicted proteins | sample Cruoilmetagenom2_FD_187291 | JGI IMG/M metagenome (GOLD analysis project Ga0209013, IMG submission 187291) | Oil polluted marine microbial communities from Coal Oil Point, Santa Barbara, California, USA - Sample 2 (SPAdes) (version 2) | ecosystem: Environmental > Aquatic > Marine > Oil seeps ...
AGGAAGCCGGGGTTCTGTTGCATGGATTGCAGTGCGGGCTCGTTGAACAGGGATGGCTGGCGGAACCCGGTCTGTATGGCAATGTCGATGGATTCCAGGGCGCCTGCCTCGTCACCTTCGATGGCTCGCGCTACGGCTTTGCTGACGTAATCAACGTTGGAAACGATGTTTGCCCTTTCTTTGGCCGCGAAATCCTCGCGGTGCTGTGCAATGGCCTGCGCAGCCTTTACCAATTCACCAGCGAGCTGGTAGTCGTAGGCCAATCGCAAGTGAGACCGCGTGGAAAAATCGGCGGCGCCAAAAATCACGCCATTGGGAGTTTGACTTAACAGTTGCAGGTAATAAGAAAGCGAATCATCGAATTGCCCCGCCAGGTGCAGTACATCGGCCAGTTCGGTCATCGTGAAGGTGTTTTTCGGGTCTGATTCAAGTTGGATACGCAGGGAATGCCGGGCGGATTCCAGGTTTCCCTGTTCGATATCAACCAGGTGTGGGTTTCTTTCCGTAAAACGCCGCGCCTCTTCATACAGACCAATATAGGCCATGATCTGGATTAAATTCCGATTTGAGAACTCGTCGGTCGGATCTTCACCATAGGCTCGCAACAGCCAGCGCAGACCCTCCGACAAATCACCGGAAGTAGTGAACTCGATGTTGCCCAGTGTGGAATAACCTGCCCAGGCGTTTTGCTCAATCAGGCTCCGGCCCATTGCCCGGCCTGCATCGATATCGGAAAAAGCAAGTGAGCCCGCATAGTTCAGGCGGCCGACAATGGAAAGGGGGTCAATTTCCACGATGCGCGCCATGCCCTTAACAGCGGCTTCCCAGTTGCCATAACTCTGGGCTGCCAGTTGCCGCCAGTTCATCGCATCCACGTAAACCGGGTTGAGCTCCAGCGCTCGTTGGGTTTCCACCATTGCCAGTTCAAAATCCGGTGTATTAAGGGCAAGCAGGGCGACAGCGCCATGAGCTTCAGCCAATTTGGGGTCCAGTTCGAGCGCCCGTTCGATATGCGGTGTTGCGCGGCGCGTTATTTCTTCCAGTGTGTAGTCACCGTAGCTGGATGGCCCGGCCGCCAGCAGGCAAGTAGTGATGGCGAGCCATGCGTGTGCCGGGGCGTAGTCCGGATCCAGCCTGACAGAGCGCTGCAGGTGCTCGGCTGCGGCATAGACATTCTTGCGGCCTCTCTGGTTAACCAGGTAACGACCCTGCAGGAAGGCTTCGTAGGCGGCGGTGTTGGCAGATTCGGCCACTTTTGGCGCGGCTGGCTTTTGCTCGCCTCCCAGGGCAAGTTCCACCCGCAATGCTTCACCGATGGCGGCTGATATTTCATCCTGGATGGCGAATACATCATCCAGTTCCCGGTCGTAAGTCTCCGACCACAGGTGGTAGCCTGTATCCGCTTCGATCAGCTGGGCGGTAATGCGCAGGCGTTTGCCGGACTTGCGCACGGAACCTTCCAGCACGTTTTTTACCTTCAGCAGGCGGGCGATTTCACCGATGTCCTGGTTCTTGCCTTTGAACTGGAAGGAAGAAGTGCGCGCCGCGACGTGAACGCCTGGGTATTGCGCCAGCACGTTCAGCAGTTCTTCGGAAATGCCGTCAGAGAAAAATTCCTGTTCGGGGTCAGAGGAGAGGTTGACGAAGGGCAGGACGGCAATGGATTTTTCGGGAAGTGTGATGGCTCTTTTTGAGTCTTGAATGCTTTGCGGGGTAATCAGGTCGTCGGATTCGCTGGATTCCGACTGGATTCCGGCGTTCGCCGGAATGACGGGAGAATCGGCATTGTCTGGTGCTATAAATTTGTCCCAGGCGAAATAGCCTAATGCAATAACCAGGGCGATGATGATGTTCCGGTTGAGTCTGCGCCCCGTCTTATGCGTGATGGACTGGGAACGATCAACATCCTTTTCTTTCTTGATGCCTTCCGCAGTCAACTCGAATGCCCAGGCGAACAAGAGAGCCACCGGGAGCCCGATGGCCATCAATAGCATGATGACCTGCATTACCCAATCAGGTGCTGGTGTATTGTCCAGCACGATATCGGCGACTTGCAGGATTAACCACGAAGTCACGACGTAGGCGATACCCACGCGGAACACGTTGCGGCGTTTCAGCTCAGCAAACAGCGTCATGTCGTTCATACCCCCGTGGTAGACGACGGGCGAGTGCCGGCGCAAAACTTCATGTGACTCTCCAGGTGCCGGGTATTCGGCCTGTTATAATTATTAGCCCGCATTCCTGTTTTTTACTGTAAAAACAAGAAAATAAATCAGCCGCTACGGGCGCACGACAAGCTCATATTACATAAATAATGAGTCTGCACATAGGAACTACGCGCAAATCAGGAAAATTTGATGTCCCTGGCGTAATAATTATCGGCGGGTTTTGGTCAGTTTTCCGGCAGTCCGGCAACTCATGCAATATGCGGGCTAGATCACTCCCTTTTCCTTCAGCCGGGCCATGTCTTGTGCAGACAGACCCAACAGATCACCGTAGATTTCATCGTTGAATTCGCCGACCCCGGGGCCGCCCCAATCGGTGCGGCCAGGAGTGGCGCTGAGCTTCGGCATTATGGCGGGCACCTTCAGCGGCTTGCCATGAACATCGACTTCCTCGAACAAATCACGGTGCTGGAAGTGTTCATCTGCCATCATGTCGGCCACGTTGTAGATCGGACCGGCCGGAACACGCGCCCGCTCAAGCTGCTCCAGGGCCGTGGTCGAGTCCAGTGATTCCATCCACGAAGATATGGCGGCGTCGATCTCTACTTCGTTCTCCACCCGCCCGGCGTTGCTGGCAAGGTGCGGGTCCTTCGCCATATCCGGCCGGTCCATGGTTTCGCACAGGCGCCTGAAGATCGAATCACCGTTGGCGCCGATGATCACGAATTTGCCGTCTGCGCAGCGGTAGGTGTTGGTCGGGACGATGCCGGTAACGGTTGAGCCGGACGGCCCACGCACGACACCGGCGCCATCATATTCCGGGACAACGCCCTCCATCATGTTGAACACAGCCTCGTACAGAGCGGTATCGATCACCTGCCCGCGACCGCCAGGATCCCGTACCCGGTGCAGGCAGGCCATGACGATGCCGAACGCGGTATGCAGGCCGGCCAGCGAGTCGCCCATACTCAAATTCATACGCATCGGCCGCTCACCCGGAAGGCCATTGACATACCGGATGCCGCCCATGCCTTCGCAAACGGAAGCAAAGCCCGGCTTCGGGGCATAAGGCCCGTCCTGTCCGTAACCGGATATTCGCGCGTAGATCAGGCCCGGATTGCTGGCCTCGAAATCCCCTGGCCCGAGACCCCACTTCTCCATCGTTCCCGGCCTGAAGTTCTCGATAAGCACATCACTGCGTTCGGCTAATTGCCGCACCAGGCTGCGCCCCTCATCAGTGCGCAGATTGGCTGTAACGCATTTCTTGTTGCGCCCCAGGCTGCGCCACCAAAAAGAAGTACCGTCTTCATCCAGTGCACGCCACTGGCGCAGGGGATCACCGCTGCCAGGCGCTTCCACCTTGATGACCTCGGCGCCAAAATAGCCCAGGATGCTTCCGGCAAACGGGCCGGCGAGCAATTGCCCGACCTCCAGCACCCGGATTCCATCCAGCGGCCGTTTGAGTTTTTCACTTCCCATGGCGTATCAGACCACGTTTCCCCGCGCCGAGGGAAATTTGTTTACTCTTGATCCGGAACCTGGCCCTGGAAAAAATCGGGCTGCAGCTTACTGTACTGGGCATGAAGAAATGACACCAGGTTGATCATTTCAGCAATGGTCATTACATCACCGTAGTAGGGCATCGGTGAAATGACGGCCTTGCGGTCTGCCTCCTCCAGTTCGGTGATGTACTTCTCGGAAATTACATGATCCGGGTTTATCACCGCAGTCAGAAGCTCACCATAACCCTTGACGCGGTACACAGCACCACCGATCTCCAGGGTAAACGGAAGTTCAAATTCATTTTTGGGCAGGTCCACTTCTGGAATTGTATGACAGCCGTGACAATTGTATTTAATAAACACCTGCTGGCCCTGCGCCACATCACCGTCAGGTAGTACAAATCCTTTCACAGGCGGCGACTCTCTTGTACAAGCAGACAGGACAAATAATGCGGCCATGAGGAGTACGAAACCCAGGCGGAAATAAGTATTGCGATTGGCAGGCACGATATTGAACTCCTTTGCCAGAAAAGACATGGCTATTATGACCAATGGGAAGAGGCTTTTATGTGCGCTGGATCAAGTTTTGTTGCTTGTAAACCGGCGCTTTCCTGCTTTTCTCATGCGGCGGGCGAAAAACCTGCTGGTCTTCATAGAAATCATCATTCTGCTCGTGTGGCGGCCACCAGCCTGGAATACCCATCAGTGGAAGCGGAGACAGGCTGGCTGGCGAATCCAGGATCGAGCCTGCCAACAAGCGCTCTGCCAGCATTTCATCCAGCATCTGCAACAGCATGACCCGCGGCTTTTCAAGAAATAAGTCATCCAACCGCATCAGCAAAGCATGGGCTGTGAGTGATTTGTAGGGTTGCGGGAATTTTTCAAGCAGGGCATGGCCAATCACGAATACCTTGATCTCACCATGCCAGGCTGAAGCGTTGTCCCGAAAGACAGACATCCAGTCGCGCCCGGCCAGAGCATCAAGGTATTCCATGGTGGAACTTACTACGATTACACCGCTTTCATCGAGCAAGGTCAGCGCATCGCGTTGTTTTCCCCTGCGCCCTTCCCGGCCTGAACCCAGTTCACGGAAATGCACTGCATTCATCGCCACCTTCAGCCTGGGAAATCGCGACCAGACCAGTGCATTGAACAAGTCATGCCAGCTCTTTTCACGGGTACTCACCTCACCCGTGCGGAGGATATGTTCTTCATATTCAACGCCAGGCAGTTGATTGGCGGGAACGAAACGGATGGGACGTTCACCCCCGCTGCTGAGACCAACGGGCAGCAGCGTGTTGAGTTTCCGGGCATCGGGAAATGACTCTCCATCCAGCCCGAGCAAACTGTCACGATAGTCCTCCCAAAAAGGGCGGGAAAGCTCAATACTGGAACGCCAGTGATCCATACTGCCACTGTAAGCCGAAAGGCGCACTCCTTCTACAGTAGTTCTGAGGCCAGGGCTGCAATAAAACGATCTACATCGTGATCAGTGTTATACAGGTGCGGTGTCACACGCATGCTGTCGCCGCGGGCGCTGACATAGATTTTCTGCTTAAACAGCCGATCCAGCAGGTGTCCCGGCACGCCACCGGGAAACTTCAGGCCGATAAAATGCCCGGCGCGCTGGTCCCCGGGAACAGACTCCAGACCAAGCGCAGCAGCGCGTTCTGCTATGCCCCGGGTTTTTTCAGCAAGTGTTGATGCAATATTGTCCACACCCCAGTCCAGGATTTGCTCCATCGCTGCGATGGCCATGGGCATGAGGTGAAATTGCGTACGCTCCCCCATATCCATTCGTTGCACGGCCGGCGCCCATTCATCCTGGTAATCAACCAGTCGGGCGAAATCCTCGGCGCCCTTGCGGCCTGCCCAGGTCTGTTCGACCGGCCGCCCGTCCCGCCTGCGCGGGGCAATATACGCGAAACCCAGCGAATATGGCCCCATCAGCCATTTGTAAGTTACCGCGACCAGGTAATCCGGCTGGATCGCCTTCACATCAATCGGCAGGACACCAGCAGACTGCGCCACGTCCACTACCAACGCCGCCCCCTCACGGCGTACCTTCTCACCCACCGTCACCAGGTCAATCAGTGAACCGTCCGTCCAGTGGCAATGTGGCAGCGCCACGATAGCCGTCTGTGGACCGATCGCTTCAAGAATTGAGGGAGTCCAGGCTTCCGGGGCTTTATTCCCCGAAGCTGGAGCAGGCCGCGGCACCGTCACCACTCGCCCGCCCGATTCCCTGGCCTTGTCGCGCCAGGGGTAAACATTGGAGGGAAACTGATCCTCCAGCACCAGGATTTCCTGGCCTTGCGACACCTCGATGTTCAGCGCTGCTATCGCCATGCCATAGCTGACGGCCGGCACGATTGCAATATCGTCACCGCTGGCGCCGATAATCCGCGCAAATAACTCGCGGCCCCGGTCCGGCAGAGTGAAAAAATCGGGTGACGTAATGCCCCAGGGGCGCCGTTTCAGGCGCGCCGCTTCTTCACCCGCAGCCACCACCGAATCCATCAGCGGTGACTGGTAGGCGCAATTGAGGTAGGCCACGTCGTCAGGTATGTCAAACAGGGCCCGCTGATTGGGAAGTAAATTTGGGATCAGAGTAGAAGCCTTCCTTATTAAATTCTCTGACCCCAAATTTTACTCCAGGCTGCGAAGAACCTCCAACACGGCCACGCGCGCCTGCCTGACTGCCTGTGTCAGTTCACGTTCGGCATCTTTGGCCGCCTCGCTGTGCTGGCCGCTGACATCCAGCTGATCGAGGGAGCTGAAGTGATTCAGCCAAAGCTCGTGTAATTCCCTGCCTGCGTCCGGCCCCGGAGCGGGCATCAGGCTCATCAGGTCGCGGATCATCGCCACACTGCCAAAGCCACGGATACGCAGCTCTCCTTCCGCAGCGATTTCACTGCCAAAAGCGAGGTAGTAAAAGCGTGAATCCACTACTTCCTGAACTTCACCCAGGTCTTCGAGCACACGAAAGGCCGCGTGGCGGATATTGCGCTGTTCCTCGGTGGTTTCATTTCGCCAGGTGTTATAGCCAAGCGCACTTACAGCAATAAAGATGCTGATCAGCGCAACTGCATTGTTGTGAATTTGCTTAAGAATGCTTATGTTCATGCGCTGCTATCCAGGTAGCCGGGTTCTGATTAGACCGGTAAACCGGTATTCTTCCTTCATGACTGCATACGACACCATCATCATCGGCGCCGGGGCCGCCGGACTGATGTGTGCAATCACTGCGGGAAAACGTGGCCGCCGGGTATTGATCCTGGACCGGTCAAATAAAGTGGGCAAGAAGATCCTGATGTCCGGGGGCGGACGCTGCAATTTCACCAATCTGCAGACATCGCCTGACCACTTCGTGTCCGCCAACCCCCATTTCTGCAAGAGCGCCCTCAGCCGCTATACGCAATGGGATTTCATCGATCTAGTGGAGCGCCACCGTATCGAATATTTTGAAAAACAAACCGTCAGCGGCCTCAGCGGCCAGTTGTTTTGCCAGCAATCATCAAAACAGATCCTTGCCATGCTGCTGGATGAATGCTCCCGGGCCGGCGCGGACATTCGAACCCACTGCGAAACCACCTCCGTGACACACAAAGATGGCTATCACCTGCAAACCAGCCAGGGCCTTTTCTCCGCACGAACACTGGTAGTGGCCTCGGGCGGGCTTTCCATCCCCAGCCTGGGCGGCTCGGGTTTAGGTTATCAATTGGCGGAACAATTCGGGCTGCATCTCTTGCCCACAACGGCCGGGCTGGTTCCGTTTACATTTTCCGGCGCCATGAAAGATCTGTGCGGCCGGCTTTCCGGGATTTCCTGTGAAGCCGTTCTGAGCTGCCAAAAAGCTTCCTTCCGCGAAGACATCCTGTTCACACACCGGGGCCTGAGTGGGCCGGCCGTGCTGCAGATATCCAGTTACTGGAAGCTGGGTGAATCCATCAACGTCAATCTGCTGCCGGGTCTGGATGCAAAAAGCCTGCTGAAGGCATGGAAACGTAAGCACCCCAGAGCCATGCTTCGCACTCTGCTTGGAACGAAACTGCCGAAAAAACTGGCGTGGGAACTGGAAAGCTTGCATTGGCCGGGGCAGCGGGAATTGTTACTCGCCGAGTGGCCGGACCGGCAACTTGAAACAGTTGCTGAACAACTGCAGGCATGGGAGCTCAAGCCCGCTGCGACAGAAGGCTACCGCACCGCGGAAGTCACACTGGGCGGCGTGGATACCCGCGACCTGTCCTCACGAACCATGGAATCAGGAACGCCCGGGCTGTTTTTCATCGGTGAAGTCATTGATGTTACCGGCCAGTTGGGCGGATTCAACTTCCAATGGGCATGGTCTTCGGGCTATGCTTCCGGACAGGCCTTGTAGGAACCCGTTGGCAATGAACTTACACCCCCTGGCCGGCAAACCGGCACCCCAATCCATCCTGATGAATATCCCGCGCCTGGTCAGCAATTATTACAGCCTGGTCCCCGATCCAGCCATAGCTGGACAGCGGGTTGCATTCGGCACCTCCGGTCATCGCGGAAGCGCCAATCAGTGCAATTTCAACCAACAGCACGTGCTGGCAATCAGCCAGGCAGTGTGTGAGTACCGGAAAAAGCAGGGCATTGATGGTCCCCTGTTTCTTGGCGTGGACACCCATGCCCTGTCGGAACCCGCCCTGATCAGCGCGGTTGAAGTATTTGCCGCCAACGGTGTCGAGCTGATGATCGATGCGGACTCGGGTTACACGCCAACACCTGTTATTTCCCACGCCATCTTGAGTCATAACCGCGGCAAAACTGAAAATCTTGCTGACGGCGTGGTCATTACACCTTCACATAACCCGCCGCCGGATGGAGGCTACAAGTACAACCCCCCGAATGGCGGCCCGGCTGATGGCGCCGCCACCGGGTGGATCGAACGACGGGCGAATGAGTTGCTGGCCAATCCCCGGAACGTGAAACGTCTGCCCTGGGCCCGAGCCATCAAAGCGGGAAACGTGCACCGGCACGATTACATCGCTCCCTATGTCACCGACCTGGGCAATGTCATCGACATGGACGTGATACGGGATTCAGGCATTCGCATCGGGGCCGACCCGATGGGCGGTTCCGGCATTGCATACTGGCGGCCCATTGCGGAGCACTACGGTATTGAACTGGAACTGGTCAATGAAATCATCGACCCCACATTCCGCTTCATGTGCGTCGACCGGGACGGCAAGATCCGCATGGATTGCTCATCAAAATATGCCATGGCGGGCCTGATCGAACTCAAGGACAGCTACGACATTGCTTTTGGCAATGATACTGATTTCGACCGCCACGGCATCGTGACGCCCTCGGTGGGCCTGCTGAATCCCAACCACTATCTTTCCGTCGCCATTTCCTACCTGTTTGCCAATCGTCCCGGCTGGAGCGGCGGGGCCGCCATTGGAAAAACCCTGGTCAGCAGTAGCATGATCGACCGGATAGCACAGGCCTCAGGACGTAAGCTTGTTGAAGTGCCGGTAGGCTTCAAATGGTTCGTCGATGGTTTGCTCGATGGTTCCTTTGGATTCGGTGGTGAGGAAAGCGCCGGCGCTTCCTTCCTGCGCCATGACGGCACCGTGTGGACCACCGACAAGGACGGCATCATCCTCAACCTGCTGGCAGCGGAAATTACGGCCAAAACCGGTCGTGACCCCGGTGAACACTATCGGGACCTAACCGAAAAATTCGGTACACCTGTATACGAACGAATCGATGCACCGGCCAATGTGGAAGAAAAAGCCATTTTGGCGAACCTGTCGCCCAGCCAGGTCACAGCCACGGAACTGGCTGGCGAGCCCATTACCGCACGCCTGACCGAGGCGCCGGGAAACGGCGCCGCCATCGGCGGACTGAAAATTGTAAGCGAAAATGGCTGGTTTGCTGCACGCCCGTCGGGCACGGAAGACATTTACAAAATATACGCGGAGAGTTTCACGGATGCCGGCCACCTGGCGCGAATCCAGGACGAAGCCCGGGAAATAGTCTCCGCCGCCCTCATGTAAGCCTCATTCACCGAAGTTGTAGACGAAGCGCGCGCCGAATTCACTACGGTCATTGTTGAGAATGATCAACACGTAATCCGAAGGCAACAGTTTTGCGTTAGCATATTTTTCATCGGTAATGTTGCGGCCATCGGAATGTCGTAGATGCTCTGCTCGCGTTTGGTGGTTGTAACGATTACTTCTTAGAATACAGTGGCTTCGTTGGAATATTTGTCATTCTGGCCTTCTTGATTCCCGGTGTTTCGTTCCCGGGCCCATACTGCCAGGCCGTATGTAATTGTTTTCTAGGCGTGCCCCAACCAGCCCGCAACATCCTACTATGATCGTAGCGGGTAATTACGCCTAGCGCTTTTGGCTGTCTTTTTCCGCCGGCTTCTTCCCGGTTTCCTTTTTGTAATCTCCGATAAAACTTTTCGCGAAGCAAACTGAAAAAACCGGGCATTTTTTGCAGCCGGCGGTAAGAGCAACTGGGCAAAGGGTCATAATGTTCTCCGTTGATAAATGATCACTGTGGTGTCACAGCCAGTCAGGCAGCTATTTCCACAGGCCCGTGCCAGCATGCCTATTAGAGCTGCTCTCTTAATAATAGTCCAGAATGAAAAAAAACGAGGGCCCGCATTTTTCTGTCTTTTGTACTATAACTATAGGCAACCACCTGCAAATAACCGGAGAAGAAAAATGCCAAGCCCGGCCTGGTTCCTGTCTCACAGTGCTCATACCCGTTATACCACCGGCGCCCTTGCCTACTTTGCCCAGGGCATTCCGATGGGGCTCCTGCATATCGCGTTGCCGGCCTGGCTGTCCACACAAGGTGTGCCGGCCGTACAGATCGCCACCTTCCTGTCGGTCATTATGCTGCCCTGGGCATTCAAACTCCTGACCGGACCACTGATGGACCATTTCGAGTACCTGCCCATGGGTAAGCGACGGCCATGGGTAATCAGTGCGCAGTTCGGTATGGTCGTCAGCCTGCTGGCCCTGATGTGGGTGGAAGATCCAGCATCCCAAATCGGCCTGCTGACAGCCATAGGCTTCCTGATCAACTCATTCACCGCTACCCAGGATGTGGCGGTGGATGGCATGTCCATCGACCTGGTACCGCTGGAGGAAGAAGGGCGGCTCAATGCCTTCATGAGCTTTGGCAAGGCCATCGGCTGGGCGGTTACTTCGGCCATTACGGGCAGTTTGCTGGTGCTCTATGGAATGAAAGTCACCGCCCTGGTCTCCGGTATCGGCACAGCCCTGATCTTCATAATTCTGGTCATGATCCGGGAAAGAAAGGGTGAACGCCTGTTCCCCTGGACTGAAGGTACGGCATCAGAAAAAAATGAGCCGCCTCCTTCATTCAAAACCGTGTTTTCCGATCTCAATCATGTCTTGTGGGTGAAGGCCAGCCTGATCGTGATGGCTATCATGTTTTTCGACGGGCTGGTGGTGGGCTATGGCCGTGCACTGATGCCCATCGCCGCCGTGCAGGTATTCAGTTTCACAACGCCGCAATGGGCCAACCTGAACGCCGTCATGGGCCTGGCTGGCGCTTTCCTGGCTTTGACGCTGGGGCCCATGATCGATCGCTTCGGCGCAAAGCGCATGTTGTCGCTCACCATATTCGTGGTAGGCCTGCATGCCTTCCTGCTGGCGGGATCACAACAACTGTGGAATAACAGTATGTATGTGCAGATCATGATGTCCGCGTGGATCCTGTTGTTACCGGTCACCATGGTCTGCGTATTGGCCCTGGCGATGAGTATTTGCTCACACGCCACCTCCGCCACACAATTTGCGATCTACATGTCGATTTCAAACCTCGGTGCGGCAGGAGGCTCCATGGTTTACGGCTTCCTGGCTGACTACACAAGTTGGTCCCAGAACTATGCGCTCAAGGGCTTCATGGTGTTCATCCTGCTTCTGATTATTCTCCTGTTCCGCTCCCACGGACATCCTGAGGAATTGTTGGAAGAGGAGCCTGCCTAGCCCGCAGGACACTCTCTGGTATTATCCACAGGCCCGGGAGGATTCCCGGTCTGAATACCAGCATGAGAAGCAAGCAATGAAGTGGAAAGGCAGAAGAGCCAGTACCAACGTCGATGATGCCAGGGGCCGCAGAACAGCCACCAACGCGGCCGGCGCCGGCATGTTACTCAATTTCGTCGGCCGGCGTTTCGGCGTCAAGGGCATTTTAGTCCTCATCGTAGTCGGCGCCGTCATGTGGAAATTGGGGCTGGTCGATACCAGCCAACTGGTGGGTGGCGCTCCACAAACACAGTCCGGGCCTGTGCAGGCCAGTGCTGAAGAGCAGGAGCGTTTTGCCTTTGTGGAGGTCATCCTGGCCGATACCGAGGACGTCTGGAAAGTTGAATTCAACCGCATTGGAGGCACATACCAGGAGCCGACACTCGTCATCTATCGCCGCCAGACCCGGACGGCTTGCGGCGCTGGAATGGCGCAGATGGGTCCGTTTTACTGCCCGGGCGATCAAAAAGTTTACATCGACCTGGGATTCTATGACGAACTGGCGGATTCTCTTAACGCGCCAGGAGATTTTGCACAGGCATATGTACTCGCCCATGAGATCGGGCATCACGTCCAGTATCTGCTGGGTACTTCACAGAAAGTAGCCGCCATGCGCGGCCGCCCGGATTACAACGAGTATTCGGTCCGGCTGGAGTTACAGGCGGATTACTACGCTGGCGTCTGGGCGCACCATGACCGGCATTACCTGGAGCGGGGTGACATCGAGGAAGCGATGCAAGCAGCCAATGCAGTAGGCGACGACACCATCCAGGGCAAGAGCCGGGGCAAAATCGTACCGCACAGTTTCACACACGGTACTGCCGAGCAACGGATGCGATGGTTCAACAAGGGCCTGCAAAGCGGCCGTATCGAAGATGGCGACACTTTTTCGATGCCTTATTCCGATCTGTAAAGCGGGCTACTTTTTATGATCCGGAATGACGACTTCGCCCGTTATATCTTCCGCATGTATTCTTCCGCTGCTGTCCTTGAGTACCCTGAAATCACCACCGACGTTCTCCGCGATTATATCGCCGGATGAATCCTGCTCAACAATCACGTCTTTCCGGATTTCTGTAAACCAGATTTCGCCGGAACTGTCGGACTCTACCCGAACATTACCTTCGATGCCGGAACCGCGAATGTCACCGGAACTGTCGGAAATAATCGTGAAATCACCCTGAAGCCCGCGAACCTCGATATCACCGGAAGAATCCTTGATTTCAACCAATCCGGCGGCATTCCTGATCTCGATATCACCTGAGCTATCCTGGAGCGAGAGGGTAGAGATATCCTCAATCTCGATATCTCCGCTGCTGTCCCGCAACTCGAGGGCCAGGCCATCAGGTACTTCAAGCTCCAGGTCCATATAGGCGTACTTGCTGCCCCATAAAGACCAGCCACCGCTCACATCAGGCAATACTACGTTGATCTCCGCCCGATCTCCGGAACGGGTCTCCAACCGGGACTCGTCCAGCCAGTGCTCCTCGGAAGCACAGATTTTTCCGCTGATCTTCACCTCATTCGAACCGGAAACACCAACTATCTGGAGGTCCCCAGCACCCGCAGCAATGGCCAGGGATTGACTATCTGAAACATCCAGAGACTGGTCGAGCAAGCGCTCAAACTCACAATCTGACGCCTGCAAATCTGCAGCGATCAACAACAGCAAAAGCAATACCAAAAGTACTATCCACCTGTTCATAAATAACCTCCATCCATTAAATTCCCTGACTATAGGATTATGCAAGAAAGGGGCCAAAAACAGTAATCCTCTGTTATTCGGTATAAGAAGCACGTCTCCGGGCCCGGGATGCCACCTCGTGCAATATGCGGGTTAGGTGTGAATTCCAGCCACGTTGTACATCTATTTTTTGTGCTACTTGCCGGCGCGCCAGCCCGGAGTAAGGGATCTCCTTCCAGGACCCTTTGAAACACGATGTTTCAAGAGGAGGCCCCAGGGAAGAGTTTATGCCGTGTCCTGGTAGGAGATCCCTTACTCCGGACTCGCTTGTACCAAACTGAGACTCAGAATGGCACGTGTCGGAAAGAGTGGTGAAATTTGCCGATTAATGGATAAATTTCACAAACTAATTGGTAAACTTGACCGGTTGACCGATAGCCATGATTTCCTACTCTAAGAGACAGAAATAATGTTGATCAAATCAAAGCCTGTTGCTTCATTTACCTCCCTGCTGGTTGTGCTGACTCTTTTGGCCTGGCCTGCATTCGCCAGCGCCCGCGAGTCAGTGGACACGGCCCTGCTCAAAGGCCTCGAGTGGCGCCTGGTCGGCCCCTATCGCGGCGGGCGGGTGACGACCGTGGCCGGCGTGCCGGACAATCCGATGCTGTACTACATGGGCGCGACCGGCGGTGGCGTATGGAAGACCGAAAACGCGGGCACGACCTGGGAAAACCTTTCCGACGACTTTTTCAAAGTCGGCACCATCGGCGCGGTGGCGGTTTCCGAATCAGATAACAATATCCTTTATGTCGGCACCGGCGAGGCGCCCATTCGCGGCGTGACCACCAGCAGTGGCGACGGCGTCTGGAAATCCACCGATGCGGGCAAGACCTGGGCCCACACCGGCCTGAAAAAAAGTGGCCAGATTGCACAAATTGAAATTCACCCCAGCAATCCCGACATCGCCTTCGTCGCAGTCCAGGGCCAGATCTGGGGACCGAATGAAGAACGAGGTGTTTTCCGCACCACGGATGGCGGTAAAAGCTGGGAACATGTTCTGAAGGTCAGCGCCAATACTGGTGCAACGGATCTCAGCATGGACCCCACCAACCCGCGAATCCTGTATGCAGCCATGTGGAACCATGGCCGCAAACCCTGGTTCATCCACTCCGGCGGCACCGATGGCGGCATCTATAAATCCACTGATGGCGGAGATTCCTGGAAGAAACTCACCGGCGGCTTGCCGGAAATGATCGGCAAGATCGGCGTGGACGTGTCGGCCAGCAATCCGGAACGCATCTACGCCATCATCGAGGCCGAGCCTGAAAAGGGCGGCTTGTGGCGCAGCGACGACAGTGGCGAAAGCTGGTCACTGATCAACGGTCACCGTGTTTTGCACTCGCGCGCCTGGTACTACATTCACATCACTGCCGACCCGGTGGACGAAGACACCGTCTACGTGCTGAACGTACCGATGATGAAGTCGGTCGACGGCGGCAAAACCTGGATAAAAATGACCACGCCACACAGCGATCACCACGATCACTGGATCAACCCGCACAATAACAAAAACATGATCAACGCCAACGACGGCGGCGCAACCGTGACCTTTGACGGCGGCGAGACCTGGTCCAGCATCATGAACCAGCCCACGGCGCAGTTTTACCGCATCTCCACCGACAATCAATCACCGTTCCGGATTTACGGTGGCCAGCAGGACAACACCACCGTCGCGATCGCCAGCCAGAGCTACTACGGCGGAATCGGGGTGGAGGATTATTTTGACGTCGGCGGTGGCGAAAGTGCGCATATTGCTTTTGACCCGGATGATCCCACGCTGATTTACGCCACCACCATTAACGGCACATTGACCGAGTATGACCACTCGACCCGGCTGAGCCGCTACATTATTCCCTTCCCGGAAATGGTCTATGGCAAGGATTCGCGTGACCTGAAATACCGCAGCAACTGGAATGCGCCCGTCGCCGTCTCCCCGCACGATCCATCGATCATCTATTACGGCACGCAGGTCGTGCTCAGGAGTACCGACCGGGGTACAAACTGGACCGAAATCAGCCCCGACCTGACCCGCAATGACCAGGAAAAGCAGGGCCGCAATGGCGGCCCCCTGACGCCTGAAAATGTAGGCGCCGAGTTCTACAACACGATTTTCTACATCGTGGAATCACCACACGAGGAAAACCTGGTCTGGGCCGGCAGTGACGACGGCCTGGTGCACCTCACGCGCGACGGCGGCGCCAACTGGGAAAATGTCTCCCCCAGCCATCCGGGCGAAGCCATGATTAACGCCATTGAGCTCAGCCCCTACGACAAGGCCACGGCATACCTTGCAGTCACCGGCTACAAGCTGAATGACTCCAAACCCTACATCTACAAGACCAGCGACTACGGCAAACATTGGAAGCGCATTGATGAAGGCCTGCCACAGGACGCTTTTGTACGCGTGGTGCGCGAAGATCCAGCCCACCGGGGCATGCTCTATGCGGGCACGGAACTCGGCATGTTCGTATCTTTCAACGACGGTGGAGACTGGAAATCTCTCGATCTCAACCTGCCGCCGGTGCCCATCACCGATCTTTCCCTGCGCCACGACAAGCTGGTGGCCGCTACCCAGGGGCGGGGTTTCTGGGTTTTGGACGATCTGTTCGTTGTACGCCAGGCAGCCGGTGGATTCTCGGGTAAACCCTTGCACGTGTTTACACCGGGCACGGCTGAGCTGATCCCCAGCAGCGGCAAAGCAGGCGCATTCGAAGGCGCCAACCCGGAACGCGGTGTGCCGCTTTATTACTACCTGGAAGACGAGACAGAAGAGCCACTTACCATCGAAATACTCGATGGCGCCGGCAAAGTCGTGCGTAGTTATTCCAGCAAGGAGGGCAATTTCGAGCGCTGCAAGATCAGCAACATGGATCCCCGGCTGCCGTTCGAACTCAAATACCCCACCACCAAAAAGGGCCTGAACGAGTGGACCTGGGACATGAAACACCAGGGCCTTAACTGCATCGAAAAGATAACCTTGTTCGCGGGTTTCGACGGCCCGGGTGTGGCCCCGGGCGATTACAGCGCACGGCTCTCCATCGGCGATTCCGTACAGACGGTGTCTTTTGCAGTAAAAATGGACCAACGCATCAGCGCAACAAACGAGGAGATCCGGTTCTGGTCAAATCGCCTGGCAGAAGTGGGCGCTTTGCTCGACGACACTCTGAAAAACCTGGATGTGGCACGCCAGGCACAGCGCCAAATCGAAGCGCTGATGACGGAACACCCCGGGGACAAGGACCTACAGCAGACCGGCGCCACTGCGGTCGAGCTCATTACCGCCTGGGATGGGAAGATCATCCAGGTGCTGCACCAGACCTACGAGGACGAGGATGCCTGGGAAACCATGCTGGCCGGACAACTCCGTTTCCTGCTGGATGTCATCGATGCTACCGGTGCGCCGGTAACGGAGGGCGCGCTGCTGCGACTCGCGGACCTGAAGGCAGAGTGGTCTGAGCGGCAAGTGGAATTGAAGGCCATCAAAACTGGCTACATCGATGTTATCAACGAATGGGCGCGCCTTCAGGATGTCCCGCACGTCGCATCACCCGGGCAGTGACCACACCTGCAAAGTATCGTCGATGAGTACGCCGGGCGAGTGCAGGTCGTGGCCCTCAATTTCAGGGATGATGACGACCCGGCCGCTTACCTGGCGGAGCGGGGATACGACTTCAGGCTGATCCTGCACAGCGAGGAGGTTGCCAAAAGCTGGGGGGTCAAAGGCACACCCGGCCTCTTCCTGGCAGATCAGTCCGGCCGGGTAGTATTCAGCCGGGGCGCAATCCCCAAAGCGGCCTATCACGCGGACCCCACAGAAAACTACGACAAACTCAAACACTACCAAAAGGCGGCCCGGCAGGCGCCATACTGGGCCGCGAAACTTCGGATCGCAATTGACCAACTGCTACAGTAGACAGGGATTTGTTGAAAAATGCTGCAAGGGCATACTCTGACATGATGCAGATACTGTAATATTCGGGCTAGCCGGATCCCCTGGTTTTGGGTTCTTTTATTGAATGCTGTATATTTTGTCTGCAGGACGGCAAGACTAAACGCAGTCAAACAAATGCAGTTTCAATCCGGAGCCAGTACTCCTTCAAGGTGATAATTGCGGGTTCAGAGGTACCCAGATGTTCCAAGACAAGGCACAGACCGCAAAGAATGGCCTGGTCCTTCTTAAGGGCTGTAACACAGTATTGGGACATCTGGGTGCCTCCCTTCGGGCGAGCTGGGAAGCGGTCGTTCGC
>Ga0209013_10002209_pt1 | contig 17696 bp, 14 predicted proteins | sample Cruoilmetagenom2_FD_187291 | JGI IMG/M metagenome (GOLD analysis project Ga0209013, IMG submission 187291) | Oil polluted marine microbial communities from Coal Oil Point, Santa Barbara, California, USA - Sample 2 (SPAdes) (version 2) | ecosystem: Environmental > Aquatic > Marine > Oil seeps ...
TTCTTTTACTACTCTTGAATATTGATTTTCTACTTCATGTCTTCCTTCTTCTAATTGTTTCACCGCTAAATAAATTCCTTGAACCAAATCCAATGGTTCAAATCCGGTAATTATAATTGGCACTTTATACTTTTCAACCAATGGATAATAATCTTTATACCCCATTATTGCGCACACATGACCTGCTCCTAAAAAAGCATCAATACTTGCAAATTCATCATCTAAAATAGCCTCCATGGCTGGTGGAACCAAAACATGAGATACTAATATCGAATAATTTTTTATTCCTTCTTTTTGCGCATGTAAAACCGATAAAGCATTGGCGGGAGCCGTTGTTTCAAATCCTACTGCAAAAAAAACAACTTCTTTATCTGGGTTTTCTTTAGCAATATTTACTGCTTCTAAGGGTGAATATAAAATACGTAAATCACCTCCACTGGCCTTTACTTCAAGTAAGCTTTTTTTACTACCTGGAACTCGAATCATATCTCCAAACGAACATACAATAACACCGTTTTCTAATAATTCAATAGCTTTATCTATTAAATTTAAAGGCGTTACACAAACCGGGCATCCTGGACCATGAATCATTCTTACCTTTTCGGGAAGCAAATCTAAAATACCATTTTTAACCAAACCATGAGTTTGACCTCCACAAATTTCCATGATATTCCATGGTTTTGTTATGGTGTTTTCAATTTGTTTTAAAGCAATTTTAGTAGCTTCCAAATTTCTATATTCACTTAAATATTTCATTCTTTTTATTCGTTCATGCAATTTAAATAATACATAATTTGCCCTAATGATACGTTCTCATCATTAGTAGCTAAGTTACGGTTAAAAAATAATTCATACTCATTTTGACCTAAATCTTTTAGCATATCAATTAAAATAGTATTTTGAAAAACCCCTCCACTAAAGGCAATTTTTTTTATGTTTTTCTTCTCGGCAATTTGAAAAACAATACTGGCCAAAGTGAAAATAAAATTTATAATAATAGTTTTCTTTTCTACTCCCTTTTTATAATCTGAATAAATATTTTTTAAAAATACTTTCGTTGAAATTGAATTATCATCTAAAACAGTACAATACGATTTAACATTTTTTAAATTATACTTTATTACAGAATTTTCAAGTAATATGGCAGCTTCTCCTTCATAAGTGTTAAAATCACAGATATTCAATAGAGAAGCAACAGCGTCAAAAAGTCTTCCAACAGAAGATGTTTTTAATTTATTACTCTTTTTTAATGACTGATAAATACTAATTTCATCTTTGGAAAATTTATTGGAAATTGATTTTTTTATTTCGGAATCTGCTAAAGAAAATAATGATATTCGAGGTTCATTGGACATTTTATCAGCAGCAAGCCAATCAAAATAATCAAAATGGGCAGTCCTATTTATTTCATTGGTTTGATAGGTAAAAAATTCTCCTCCCCAAATTTGGCCATCATCACCATAACCAGTTCCATCCCAAATAACTCCTAAAATTTCATCTTTACTTTTAAACAAATCGTGTTCACCTAAAACTGATGCAAAATGTGCTTTGTGGTGTTGTATTTCGAAAATATCTTTTTTCCATTTTTTTGAAAGCTCTGCTCCATGCTGAGAGCTTTGATATGCTGGGTGCTTATCAATTAATAAAACATCAGGTTTTTGTTCAAAGAGTTTTACAAATTTTGAAATTGTATTGGTAAACCGTTCATAAACATCATAGTGATCTAAATTTCCTAAATACTGACTTATATATAAATAATCATTTGGTAAAAAAGCAATCGTGCTTTTTAAATGACCTCCTAAAGCCATAATTTTCTTATTTGTTTTAATTGTAGCACTAAAATAATTAGGTGCATATCCTCTGGATCGTCTAAATAAAACTTCTTGTTTATTTTTAAAGCTAAATTTCACAACAGAATCATCTTGAGGATTGGTTATTATTAAATTGTGATGTAAAAAATAATCGGCAATATTTTGTAATACATCCACAGATACTTGATTGTCACTAATTATTGGTGAACCGTGTAAATTGCCACTAGTTGCAACAATAGGTTTTTTGAGTTCATCAGCTAATAATTGTAAAATTCCGGAATACGGCAACATTACTCCTAGTTGATTTAAATTTGGAGCCAATTCTTCTAAAGCTAAAGGTGGATTAAGATTTGATTTTGGGATAATAACTATAGGTCTTTCTGTAGAAGTCAATGCCATTTTTTGTTTATCATTGATATCTAGATCCTGTTTTAAAATTTCTAAAGATGGGTACAAAATTGCAAACGGTTTATTAGGTCTGTTTTTTTTTGTTCTTAATCTTTGAATTACCTGTTTATTGTTCGCATCACAGCATAGTAAATAACCACTTGTATTTTTTATAGCAATGATATTTCCTTCATGAATTAGTTGAGCTACCTTTTTGAAGATTTTAGATTTTGAAACACCTATTTTATTTTGTTTGTTGTCTAACAGTTGAATACTAATTCCACACGATTCACATGAATTGGTTTGTGAATGAAACCTTCTGTCCATAGGGTTTGTGTATTCTGCATGACAAGATTCACACATTTCAAATTCTGCAATATTGGTATGCGCTCTTTCAAAAGGAAAAGTATTTGTTATAGCCCAACGTGGACCGCAATTCACACAAGTTGTAAAAGGGTACCTATATCGCCTGTTATTAGGATCAGATATTTCATTTTTACAGTCATCACAAATTGCAAAATCTGGAGTAAGTTGTAAATTAAGTTTACTTGTTTTTTGAGAAGGTATTATTTGAAATTCATTAAAACTCTTAGTATCTATTTCTTGTATTGAATGTTCATTTATTTTTGAGACTTGAGGAGGGTTTTTAATTAAAGTATTATAAAAAGAAAAAATATGGTCCTTTGACCCTGTTAAATAAATTATTACTCCCTCTTCATTATTAGAAACAGTGCCTTTTAGATTATTTTTTTGAGCTAAAACATAAACAAACGGTCTAAAACCAACACCTTGAACTTGTCCGGTAATAATAATTTTATAAGATTTGAGCATGTATTTATCTTATGACCCTAATAAAAAAGATATGCTAATTTAAGCAATTTTAGTATGCAAATTTTCACATAATTCTAAAATTTGATCAATGGTTTTTGGTATAGCTTGTTCAACTTTTGAAGATAATTCAATGGTCATAGGAACCATTTCATTTATAGAAATTGTAAATAATGGAATGTTTGGTTTCGAATCCATTAAATAAACAGCCTCAATCATATCTTTTAATCCAACATCATGTACGCTTAAAGCGGAGGGGAAATCGGATGCAAATTTTGGTTTAATTAATGAGATTGTACCCTCTTCTTTACCATCCATAGTAGCATCAACAAAAATCACAGTATTATATGCCTCAAAACAACTTAATAATAAAAACCCTCCCGTTCCACCATCTAAAATATCAACATAATCAGGTAAGTCCATTTTATCCATTTGTTGAATGAGGTGAACTCCAACTCCTTCATCACCCATTAAATAATTTCCAACTCCCATAATTAATATACTTTCAGATTTATCTTTTTCAAAAAAGAAAGCATCACTACTTATAGCTACTGGAGTTCTATCAAAATTATTCATATTTCTTTCCATTTAAAATTTTAAAAAGAATTGCCTCAAAAGTATTTTTATGTCTTTAAGCTATTTTAAACTATAGCTTTTACTGCTTTTGAGGCAATCTTTAATAATTTAATTTATACTAATATTCTTTTTCAATACCCTATTCAATTGCTTAATTCTTAAATATGGTCACCTTTTTCAATTCTTTCTTTACGTACAAATTTATATCCACTAACCATTGATGAAGCTTCACCACGACCTTCTAACCAATCATGGTAAAAAACTAAATATACATGTATTAAGGTAAAAATTATAAATAACCAAGTTGCAATATGATGTACAAATCTTGCTTGAGCATCTCCACCTAATAAATCAGGAACCCAAGCAAACAATTTTGGCAACCACCACCCTGAAGTAGGAGCATATAAACCAAAACCCGTAAATATTTGTACCAATGCAAGTACAAATAGCATTACATATGAAAATGAAGCCATATAATTATGTCCAACACTAATATTTTTATAAACTTCTTCTTCTTCATTTTGCAACAAAACATCTACTTTTAAAACGTGTAATAAATTTTGTCTTGCTTTTTTTGAATAAGGAATAAACGCGCGCCAATTAGAATAATAATTTCCATTAAATGCCCAATAAATTCTTGCCAATGCGTTTACTAAAAAAATATATGCCGTAATAAAATGAATTGCTCTAACTGTTCCAAACCAATAGGAATCTACCGCCTCTGCAGTTGACATCAGGGCAGGCGGATCGGCTATTATAAAGCCTGTTATTGCTAGAACTGTTATGCACAATGCATTCAACCAATGAAATATGCGAACAGGCAATTCCCAAACCAATACTCTTTTAAAATCATTTGTTTGTTTTTTCGTTTGCATTTTACTTATTCTTTAAAGGTTAAATTTCACAGCTACTTACATTATTTACTTTTGAAATATGATTTCCATGTTCGTCATATAAATGCACAGCACAAGCCAAGCAAGGATCGAATGAATGTATGGTTCTAATAATCTCTAGTGGGAGATTTGGGTCAGCAACTGGTGTACCAATTAATGCAGATTCATAGGCAGACATTTGTCCTTTAGGATCTCTTGGTGATGCATTCCATGTAGTTGGAACAACTTGCTGGTAATTTTCAGTTTTACCATCTTTTATTTTAATCCAATGTGCTAATGCTCCCCTTGGTGCTTCACAAAATCCTACACCTTTTGACTCTGCAGGCCATTTAGATGGATCCCAGGTTTCCATGTTGGCCATTCGTGTATCACCATTTTTAATATTAGTCAATAATTGATCATAAAATTCCATGGTCCAATTCGCAACCAATTGGGTTTCAATTCCTCTTGCTGCCGTTCTTCCAAGTGTAGAAAATAAAGCTTCAACCGGTACATTTAAATGACTTAAAGCACCATTTACAGCATCTTGAATTTCTTTATTCCCTCTACCAAAACCAACCAATAATCTTGCAAGTGGACCCACTTCCATAGGTTTGCCTTGCCATCTTGGAGTTTTTATAAAACTGTATTTCTGTTCAACATCTAATTGTTCATATGGAGGTTTAGGTCCTGAATATTTAATGTTTGTTTCACCTTCCCAAGGATGTCTACCTGTATCGGCTCCTTCTTTATAATTATCGTACCATGAATTATTAACAAATTCTTCAATATCACCATTACGATGATCTACATCGTATACTTTTGAAAGATCATTATTTAATATCACTCCAGGTTGAAATTTAAAACTCGATGGATCACCATATCCATTTGTTGGAAAATCGCCATAAGACATATAGTTTCCTATACCTTTACCTATTGCTCCCCAATCTTTATAAAAAGAAGCGATAGCAAGAAGATCAGGTATATAAACCTGTTCAATAAACTGTTTACCTTCTTTTAATAATTTACCAACATATGCTAAACGTTCTGCATTTAAACCTCCTGTACTATTTTCATTAATAGCACAAGCCATACCACCAACTAAATAATTTGGATGTGGATTTTTACCACCTAAAATGGTGTGAACTTTAACAATTTCCTTTTGCCATTCTAAAGCTTCTAAATAATGAGCAACCCCTAACAAATTAACTGCGGCTGGTAATTTCATTTGAGGGTGACCCCAGTAACCATTTGCGAAAATTCCTAGCTGACCGCTATCTACAAATTTTTGAATTCTCTTTTGAATATCGCTAAAATAACCAGGTGAACTTTTTGGCCAATTCGATATACTTTGTGCTATTTTAGAAGTTTCAGCAGGATCAGCGCTAAGCGCATTTACTACATCCACCCAATCTAAAGCATGTAAATGATAAAAATGTACCGCATGATCATGCATATACAAAGCACCTTCCATAATATTACGTACCATTTCTGCATTTGGCGGTACAGCTATACCTAAAGCATCTTCAACCGCCCTTACCGAAGTTATCGCATGAACAGTAGTACATACCCCACAAGTTCTTTGAACAAAAGCCCAAACATCACGTGGATCTCTTCCTTTTACTATATTTTCAAGTCCGCGTACCATGGTACTAGAACTATAAGCGTCAACAATTTTACCGTCTTTAATTTCGGCTTCTATTCTTAAATGACCTTCAATCCTTGTTACAGGATCAACAACTATTCTGTTTCCCATGATATACTATTTTTCTTCGTTTTTTTCTAAATTTTCTTCGTTTTCTTTTCCTCTGGTGTAACGCCCTTTTAATTCTTTATACTTTGAAATATTAGCTGCTACAGCATGTACGGTTAATCCTGCAGCTACAGCTCCTACAGCAACTTTACCAACAGTATCAGCGGTACTTTCAATTCCAAAACCAGGCACATTAGTTATTCGTTCGTAGAACGGCCCATTATCCCAGAAATTTGCTTCACTACATCCAATACATCCATGGCCAGATTGTATCGGGAAGCTTACGCCATTATTCCATTTCATACTTGCACATGCATTATATGTTGTAGGTCCTTTACATCCTAATTTATATAAACAATAGCCCTCTTTTGCATTTTTATCATCAAAGGTTTCTGCAAACAATCCTGCATCAAAATAAGGTCGGCGATAACAAGTATCATGAACTCGTTTACCATAAAATGCTTTTGGTCTACCACTTCGATCTAATTCTGGTAATCTGTCAAAAGTCACATAATGTACAATTAAGGCTGCCATAGCTTCACCTATAGGCGGGCAACCCGGCATTTGAACAATTGCTTTATTCTTAATAATTTTATGAATTGGTGTTGCTCCGGTTGGATTTGGTTTCGCACCTTGAACACAACCATTGGTTGCACAACTACCCCAAGCTATTATTGCCTTAGCTCCTTCAGCAGCTTCTATAAGATGATCTTTAGCTGTTTTACCTGCAATGGTACAATACACACCACCATCTCCTAAAGGAACAGAACCCTCTACACATAAAATATATTCACCATGATATTTTTTCATAGTATCATGCTTAGCAGCTTCAGCTTGATGACCAGATGCAGCCATTAAAGTTTCAGTATAATCTAAGGAAACATTATCTAAAATAATATCTGCAACCATAGGGTGGTCTGATCGAATAAAAGACTCACTACAACAAGTACATTCTTGGTAGTGTTCCCAAATAATAGGAAGTCGATATGTTGTTTCTAATGCTTTTGCTACCTGCCCAACCATAGTGTGTTCAAAACCCATATAGGCAGTTATAAATCCAGCAAATTTCATAAAATCTCTACGACTGTATCCTTTCCTTATCGCACTTTCATAATAAGTTTCTTTTACTCCTTTTTTTGTTGCCATAACTAAAATTTAATTAAAAAAAGATCATTAATAAACCTATTGAAATAGGTTATGGCATTAAAGTTATATAATAAAGACAACAATTACAACTTAACTACCTAATTTATAATCACTTAAAATAAATAAAACATGATAATTATCATGTTTTATTTATTTTATTTTTTTATATTAGAATCAAGTTAAATATTTTCATTTTTTATATAAAAATATAGCCTTAAAATGCACGAGCTTTCCATTGCTTTAGGTATTGTAAAAATTGCCGAAAATGAAACTAAAAAAGCAAAAGCTAATAAAGTAGATTTGATTGAACTCGAAATTGGTACTTTAGCCGGAATTGAGTTTGATTCCTTAGATTTTGTATGGTCTTCTGCAGTTAAAGATACGGTTTTAGAAAATGCCGAAAAAAAAATAACTGTTATTGAAGCACGTGCAAAATGTATAGATTGTGATACTGTTTTTAAAATAAAATATGTGTACGATTCTTGTCCAAAATGCAATAGTTTTCTAAAAGGAATTATTCAAGGAAAAGAATTGAGAGTTAAAGCTTTAGAAGTTTCTTAATAAGCTTTGTTTTATTTTGAATTCTTTCAAATATTTTTGAATTAATAACTCATACTCTTTAAGGTATCTCACATTTTTCTACTTATTTATCAAATCTTCATTTACTGATATTTGTCATTTAATTAACCTTTGTTTTGTGTTACATTTATTACATAAATCATAAAAACACATAATTATGGTTGCAAAAAATAAATTAGACAGAAGTGAATTGATGCATGTTCTTTGGGATGTACAACGAAAAAAGAGACATATTGGGCATGATGATATTACTAAAATTGCACAAGAGTTTGGACTTTCTAGAATGGAAGTAGAAGGCGTTGTAACATTCTATCATTTTTACCATAGAACTGATTGTGGAAAGTATACCATATATATTAATGATTGTGTAATTTCTCAATTCTCAGGTAGAGATGAAATTGTTAGAACATTTGAGGAAGCAATTGGAGTTAAAATAGAACAGGTAACAGCTGACAAGATGTTCGGATTATTTAAATCTCCTTGCATTGGCTTAAGTGATCAAGAACCTGCATGTTTGATTAATTTTCAACCGTTTACTAATTTAACTCCGGATAGAGTAAAAAATATCATTTCACAAATCAAGAGTGGTAAGAATCCTTCTGAAATTTGCGACAAACCTAAAAGTGTTATTCAATATACACCCAGTGAAGATAAAATAGTATTTTTTAAATCGTACACACCGTATTCCTCTTTATCCTTTTTAAAGAAGTATGAGTCAAATGAAATTATTGAAGAACTCAAAAAATCAAAATTAGCAGGTCGCGGTGGCGCCTTTTTTCCTACTGGCTTAAAATGGCAATTTTGCGCACAAAACAAAGCGGATCAAAAGTATATAATTTGTAACGCTGATGAGGGTGAACCTGGAACATTTAAAGACAGGGTCTTATTGGAAGAACACCCTGAATTGCTTATTGAGGGAATGCTTTTTGCTGCATATGCTGTTGGTGCAACAAAGGGATCTATTTACCTTAGAGCAGAATATAGATACTTAAAACCTAAATTAGAAAAACTATTATCTAAATATCGTGATAATGGTAAATTAGGAAAACAAATCGATGCTAAAACTCCTTTTGATTTTGATATTTATATTCATTTAGGAGCAGGTGCTTATGTTTGTGGTGAAGAAACCGCTCTATTACATTCTATGGAGGGAAAAAGAGGTGAACCTGGCACAAAAGAATTTTTTCCTGTAGAAAAAGGTTTTAAAAATAAACCAACTATTGTTAACAATGTCGAAACTCTTTGCGCTGTTCCAAGAATTTTTGAAATGGGAGTAGATAAATGGTTAGAATTAGGTACAGAAAAAACACCTGGAACCAAATTATTAAGTGTTTCTGGAGATTGTGAAAAGAAAGGAATTTATGAAATAGAATGGGGCATGAACATGCGAGAATTTATGGAATTAACTGGTGCAAAAAACACAAAGATGATTCAATTTAGCGGTCCATCAGGAGAGCTTCTTTCAGAAATAGATTTCGACAGAAACATAAGTGGTGAAGATTTAACCTGTGGTGGTTCGGTAATGATATTCAACAATAGAAGAAACCTATTACATATCTTAAAAAATTACTCGAACTTCTTTGTTGAAGAATCTTGCGGAATATGTGTTCCATGTAGAACAGGAAATTTTCTTTTGAATAAAAAAATTGACAAATTAATGTTAGGACATGCAGAAGAGAAAGATTTAAATGACATTAAAGAATGGAGTAAAATAATTAAAACAACAAGTCGCTGCGGATTGGGTCAAATGTCATCTAATTCTCTAAATGATGCCATGAAAAAATTTCCAAAGATTTTTAGTCACAAATTATCTGAAAACACTGATTATAACAAGGCTTTTAATTTAGATAGTGCTGTAGCAGAATATGATAAAATCATTAATGAGTTAACTTCTGATTATGAATAATATAGTAAATCTAACCATAGACGGTAAATTAATACAAGCAAAAGCTGGGCAAAACTTAGTAGATGTAGCTAGAGAAAATAATGTGTTTATACCTACATTATGTTATTTTAAAGAGCTTAACCCTCTTGGGACATGTAGAATTTGTACAGTCAAACTTAATGATAAACATACTACTGGTTGTACTGTAAAGGTGCGTGAAGGAATGAATGTGGAAGTGAACACACCAGAGTTATTGGATAATAGAAAAGCTATTATTGAAATGCTTTATGCTGAAGGCAATCACTTTTGTCCTTCTTGCGAAAAAAGTGGTAATTGTGATATGCAAAATCATGCCTATGACATGGGTCTTACAGTAACACGGTATCCTCACGTTTTTAGCGATAAAATAGTTGATTTTACACCTAATCGAATGATTATGGAATCAAACCGCTGTATCTTATGTAAACGTTGTGTTGAGGAGGTTAAATCACCTGAAGGTAAAGATGTTTTTTCTTTTGTACAAAGAGGTGTAAAAACAAGAGTTCATATTGATTATGCTCAAGAAGCAAAACTAAGTGAAGAAGAAGCATTACATGCTATGAATATTTGTCCGGTTGGTGCCATCTTGGTTAAAGGAGCTGCTCCTCACCAACCCTTTGGTGATCGTAAATATGATTTTTTAGGAAAAGACGTAATTCCATCCATAAAAAACGGAAAAATTGCAAAAGAAGATCATGAAAAATTTATTGTTGCAACTACATCTCTGGCGGGTTGTTTTGGTTGTCATATGTCTTTATTAGATATCGATACTGATTTTTTAGATGTACTTGAAATCGTAGAGTTTAACAAATCACCGTTAACGGATATTAAAAAATTTAGCAAACGATGTCATGTAGGTTTAATTGAAGGTGGTTGTGCTAACGCTGAAAATGTACATGTATTAAGAGAGTTTCGTAAAAAATGTGATATTCTTATTGCTTTTGGAGAATGTGCCATCATGGGAGGAATACCTGCTATGAGAAATTTTGTTCCTCTTCAAGAGTGTTTAGAAGAATCTTACTTAAATGGTGTTACTAGTGAAATTGGAGCAGATATCATTCCTGCACATAAAGACATTCCAAAACTTTTAAATAATGTATATCCATGTAATGAAGTTGTAAAAATAGATTATCACATACCTGGTTGTCCTCCAAATGCAGAACATATTTGGAAAGTTGTTAAAAGTATTTTATTAGGTGAAGAGTTTTCTATCACACATGATGAGTTTAAATATGATTAAAAGGCCTGAAGACAGGAGTCTGAAAGAATAGTTACATTCTTCGGCTCCCAACTTTGATCCATTAAAAGTTTATTTTAAAGAACCCAATCCATCGAGTTAATTGAACCAATCAAAAAAATAACTTTATGTCACAAAAAATAGTAATAGATCCGGTAACTAGAGTTGAAGGTCATGGAAAAGTAACGGTTCACCTAGATGAAAACAACAAGGTAACCGATGCCAAATTCCATATAGTTGAATTTAGAGGTTTTGAACGTTTTATTCAAGGCCACCCGTATTGGGAAGCTCCTGTAATGGTACAACGCCTATGCGGCATTTGTCCAGTTAGCCATCATTTAGCAGCAGCAAAAGCTATAGATCAAATTGTTGGTGTAGATCCTGAAGATTTATCGTTGCCGGCACAAAAAATTAGAAAATTACTACATTTCGGACAAGTATTTCAATCACATGCTTTACACTTTTTCTATTTAGCATCTCCAGATTTGCTTTTTGGTGCAGAATCTGATCCATTAAAACGAAATGTTGTTGGAGTAGCTATGGAATATCCTGAACTGGCAAAAAAAGGAATCTTGATGCGAAAATTTGGTCAAGAAATAATTAAAATGGTTGCTGGTAAACGAATTCATGGAATTTCTACAACACCAGGTGGTGTTCATAGAAGAATTAGTGCAAAAGAAAGATCTTACTTTTTAGATGACAAAGATATTCCTTCAATAGATACCATGATTAAATGGTCAGTCGAAATCATTGATTTTATAAAAACCTATCATATTACCAATAAAATTTTCCTAAATTCATTTGCTAAATACCCTTCAGGTCATTTAGGTTTAGTCAATAAAAAAAATGGATTCTTAGAACTATATGATGGTGTTTTAAGAGCAACGGATGCTAAAGGAAATATTACTCTTGATGATGTGCCTAATGACGATTACAATAAATATTTCTACGAAAGTGTTGAGAAGTGGACTTATTTAAAATTTCCTTATTTAAAACATTTAGGTAAAGAAAAAGGTTGGAATCGTGTTGGTCCTCTAGCTAGAATAAATATTTGCAACGGAATTGAAACACCTCTTGCAGAACAAGAACGTTTAGATTTTAAAGCATTTTCCAATGGAGAAATTAACAACATGACCATGCATACACATTGGGCAAGGTTAATTGAAGTTTTATATTGTGCAGAAATGATGAAGAACTTGTTAGAAGATGATGATATTTTAAGTAATGATTTAATTAGAAAAGGGGAAAGAAGAAAAGAAGGAATTGGAATTATTGAAGCTCCTCGTGGTACTTTAATTCATCATTACGAAGTAGATAATAAAGATAGAATAACACGCTGTAACCTTATTGTATCAACAACGCACAATAATGAACCTATGAATCAAGCTGTAAGATGGGTTGCGAATAATGTTCTAGATGGAAACGCCAAAATTACAGAAGGCATGATGAATCAAGTTGAAGTGGCAATCAGAGCTTACGATCCTTGTTTGAGTTGTGCCACACATGCCATGGGCCAAATGCCATTAGAATTACAATTATTCGATCATTATGGCAATATAATCGATAAGAAAATAAAAAATTAACAACTGTCATAAACAATGAAAACATTACTCTTTGGTATTGGCAATAGTGGTAGATCTGACGATGGGTTAGGCTGGGAATTTCTTGATAAAATAAAACCTAATTTACCTATAGATTTTGATATGGAGTATAGGTACCAATTACAAATCGAAGATGCCGAATTAGCTAAACAATATCAAAGAGTAATTTTTATTGATGCGCACAAAAATAATTTTAAAAAAGGATATCTTTTTGAAGAGTGCCATCCAAAAGCAACAGATAGTTTTACCTCTCACGAATTAGATCCTCAAACCGTATTATATTTAACAGACACCATTTATAATAAATACCCTAAGGCATATACTTTAGGAATTACAGGTGAAAACTTTAGTCTTGCAATGGGTTTATCAAAACAAGCGGAATTAAATTTATCAAATGCATTAGATTTCTTTAATGAAAAAATGCTAAATTTGGTAAAATAAATTCTTAAATTATGTGTGGAACTTGTGGTTGCGGTAGTGAAGAAAATAGTGTAGTTATTCAAAATCCTAAAGATCTAAAATCCCATCATCATGGTGATCATAATCATAATCATTCTCATGATCATTCTCATAGTCATTCTCACGACCATCATCATAAAACAATTGTTGAAGTTGAAAAAGATATATTACAGCATAATGATGTAATGGCTGCAAGAAACAGAGGCTATTTTGAAGCTAAAAATATCTTTACCATTAATTTGGTGAGTTCTCCAGGTTCTGGAAAAACCTCTATTCTAGAAAAAACACTAGAATCTCTAAAATCTGAAAATTCTTTTTATGTCATTGAAGGAGATCAACAAACCTTGAATGATGCCAACAGAATTGATGCATTAAATATTCCTGTTATTCAGATCAATACAGGTAAGGGCTGTCATTTAGAAAGTGATATGGTTTATGATGCTGTTAAAAAACTTGAAATAAAAGACAATTCTATTTTGATGATTGAAAATGTAGGGAATTTAGTTTGCCCATCTATGTTCGATCTTGGCGAAAATAAACGTGTTGTTATTATTAGTACGACAGAAGGAGAAGACAAGCCAATCAAATATCCTGATATGTTTCATAGTTCTGATATTTGTATCATCAATAAAATTGACTTATTGCCTTATTTAAATTTTGATATGGATAAAGTAAAAGAATATGCTTTGCAAGTAAATCCAAATTTGAAATTTTTTGAAGTTTCAGCTACTTCTGGTGAGGGAATGGATCAGTGGTATGATTGGTTGAGAAGTAACCAAAAATAAAGAAATTATTAGGAGGTTCTCATATTCTTGGGACTCAAAGTTTAAATCATTTATCGTAAATAAATATGTGTTTATCAATACCCGGAAAATTAATAGAAATAACTGCTGAATTAGATGAAATATTTAGAGTTGGAAAAGTTTCATTTGACGGAATTATTAAGGAAGTTAGTCTAACTTTAGTTCCTGAAGCAAAAGTTAATGATTATGTAATGGTACATGTTGGTGCGGCTATTAGTATTGTTGATGAAGAGGAAGCAAAAAAGACATTTGACCTATTAAAGGAATTAGACGAATTACATGATCTCGATTTTTTAAAAAAAGATAATTAAATAGTTTTATTCTGTTCAATTATAATACCTTATAAGTATAAATGACTAAAAAAACAATTCAAACAGATACAGTAATTATTGGTGGAGGTATCTCTGGAATTGCAGCTGCAATTGATTTACTAGATGCTAATAAAAAAGTTGTTATTCTTGAACGAGATCTACCAGAAAAGTTTGGAGGTCTAGCTAAAGAATCCTTCGGGGGAATGTTTTTTATTAATTCACCTCAACAAAAATTTTCAAAAATAAAAGATAGTGTTGACCAAGCGAAAAAAGATTGGTTTTCATTTGCGGAATTTGATGAAAAGGAAGTTTGGGGTAAAAAATGGGCTAATGAATACTTAGAATCAACCCATATGGTTTACGAATGGGTACGTTCAAAGAAAGTGAATTTTTTTCCTGTTGTTCATTGGGTAGAAAGAGGTCTAGAACATCAAGGTAATTCAGTACCAAGATTTCATATGGTTTGGGGTACCGGTCACGGTTTGATTGAAGCTTTAATCAATCATTTAAAATCTCATCCAAATTATAAAAATCTGCAAATTTTATTTCAGCATAAAGCAGAAGATTTTAAAATGGAAAATGGAAAAATCACTGAGGTTTCTGGACTAAATGAAAAAGATAATACTACTTTTATCTGTCAAGCAGAAAACTTTATTGTTGCCACTGGAGGAATAAATGGTAGCATGAAAAAAGTTAGAGAGCATTGGCATAAAGAATGGAACTCTCCACCCAAAATAATTTTAAATGGTTCACATCAATATTCAGACGGTTTGATACATGATAAAGTTAATGATATGGGAGGAAATATTACTAACTTAGATTTAATGTGGAACTACGCTGCTGGAATTCCGCATCCTTATCCGAAAAGAGAAAATCACGGACTAAGTCTTGTGCCTCCAAAATCTGCTTTATGGCTTAATTATAAAGGGGAACGAATGGGACCAACACCATTAGTAACATCCTACGATACTCGATACTTGGTTACTAAAATTTGCGAACAAGAAAAGCAGTATTCATGGCAAATTCTCAACAAAAAAATTGCCTATAAAGAATTAGGTGTCTCTGGTTCAGAATTTAATGATGGTATTAAAAATAAAAATATATTTTCATTTTTATTTTCTGTATTAAAAGGGAACAAAATTTTAATAAATGCTTTAGAAAAAGACTCTCCAAATTATATTGTTGCCGACTCTATTGAAGAATTAGTAAAAAAGATGAATGCTTTGACAGGTACAAATGATGTTTCGCTTGAAGCCATACAAAAATCTATAGATAGTTATGATTCTAATTTTGATAATGGGAATAATATTGAAGATGATGAGCAAATAAAGTTAATCATGAAAGCAAGGAAATATACTGGTGATAAGAAAAGGACTTTAAAGCCTCAAAAATTTGATACAAAAAAGAACTATCCTTTAATTGCAATAAGAGAGTTTATTTTATCACGAAAAAGTTTAGGAGGTATTCAAACCAATTTAAATTCTCAGGTACTTGGCATAGCCAATAAAAATGGAGAACAACAAGTATTTGATAATTTGTATGCGGTTGGCGAAGCTGCAGGTTTTGGCGGTGGTGGATCACATGGAAAGCGAACTTTAGAAGGTACTTTTTTAACCACTTGTATTTTTACCGCGCAAAAAGCTGCAAATCATATTATAGGTAAATAAACTCAAAATGGATCCAAATTTTAAGGGAAATATATTATTATTTGCAGAAGTTATAGTTCCGGAACTTCATAAAAATACAACCTTAGAATATGCATTTATCAAAAATTTTAAACAATTATTTCTTGGGTTGGAATCAGAATCTGCGTCAAAAATCAGGTTACTTGTAAATGTGATTGATAAATTAAGTTTTGTTTATAATTTTACATCAATTGAAAATTTAAGTTTTGAAAAAAGAAAAATATTTATTGATAAACTATTTCATTTTCCAGTAGGAAAAGTAGTTGCAGGTATAACAGGATTACGTTCATTAGTATTAATTTCTTTTTATGGAATTGAAGATGTATGGCCTACAATAAGTTACGAAGGACCTATAAATGCACAACTAAAATGAATACTAATTTAGATTTTGATGTTGTAGTAGTAGGTTCGGGAGTTGGCGGTGCAACTTTTACCGATTATTTGACCAGAGAAAACCCTGATTTAAAAATTGCAATGCTAGAATCAGGACCATACAGAACTAAGAAACATTTCAATCAACGAGAAATTGATATGACAGCTATGTATTTTAACCGAGGAGCTGTTTTGTCAAAAAACTTACAAATTGGTGTTGCTGCAGGTAATACTTTAGGAGGCAGTTCGGCAATGTATACAGGTGTTTCATTTAGACCTCCAAAAAAAGTTTTGAAAGATTGGAAAGATAGTTTTGGTTTATCATTTTTAACCGACGAATATGTTTCAAAATCATTAGATGAAATTGAAGAAGATATTTCGGTACATGAATTACCCAAGAGTTGGGACAACCAAAATAATAAATTATTTCAAAAAGGAGCAGAAAAACTAGGTATTCCCGTAAAACGCCTAAAAATAAATACAAAAAACTGTAAACAACAAGGCTTTTGTAATTTAGGTTGTACAACAGGTGCAAAACAAGGCACTTTAGAAGTTCAAATTCCAAGAATATTAAAACTTGGAGTTCAATTATTTTGTAATACAGAAGTTATATCTGTTGAAGAGAATATAGTTAATGTAATTGTCAAAGATGCTCCAGAAGAAACTATAGAAAACCCATTAGGTAGTGGGTTTCATCAGTTCAAAGCTAATAAAATAATAATAGCTGCTGGTGTTTTAAATACACCTGCTATTTTATTACGTTCGGTCAGTCAATTGGGGTTAAATAATAAAAATATTGGTAGATATTTGACGTTTCATCCTGCATTTAATATTAATGGGATTCATTCTGAAGTAGTTTCCAATTATAGAGGTTTTCCTAAAACTGTATATTCAGATCATTTCTCTGAAACCGATGACTTTTATTTAGAAACATCCTTTTATTTCCCAGGAGTTACTGCTAAAAATAATATAGGATATGGAGAATCTCATCAAGAGGTAATGAAAAATTACCATAAAATGATGTCTATTTTAATATTAGCTCACGATAAGGCAGAATATCATAATAGGATAAAAATTGATAAAAAAGGCAATACTGTTGTCGATTATACTATAAGTAGCCAATCAAAAAAAGCATTAGTAAAAGCATTAAAAGAAGCTACAAAAATATTTTTTGCTGCTGGCTGTGAAAAAGTTTTAGTACCGGCTAGTAATAAAAGTCCTTTATTAAAAAATGATATAAATCAAATAGATCTATTTATTTCAGAAAAAAATCTTAATTTATATAAAACTCCATTATCTAGTGCGCATCCTCAAGGTGGTTCAAGAATGGGTTATGATAAAACGACATCTGT
>Ga0209013_10002211_pt1 | contig 17685 bp, 15 predicted proteins | sample Cruoilmetagenom2_FD_187291 | JGI IMG/M metagenome (GOLD analysis project Ga0209013, IMG submission 187291) | Oil polluted marine microbial communities from Coal Oil Point, Santa Barbara, California, USA - Sample 2 (SPAdes) (version 2) | ecosystem: Environmental > Aquatic > Marine > Oil seeps ...
GTTAAGCTCGTGCGCCGATGGTAGTTGGGGGTTTCCCCCTGTGAGAGTAGGACGTCGCTAGGCAAATAGAAAACCGACACCTTTAAGGGGTGTCGGTTTTTTATGTTTAAACCAGGAGCGAAGCAGAACCAAAACCAAAACAAAAATTACAGAAGACCGTCCCATAAATGGTAGCCATTCCTCTAGTAGATACAAATTAAAACCATTCCTTATGCATGCCTTTCAATAATAGTTCTGAAATCGCAAAGCCTGAACTCTCCCCGATAACAGAATCAATCCCACAATAAGGGCATAATGCAGTTTCTCCATTATCACACCACTCTGTAATTTTGGAAGGGTTAAATATCTCAAAACAATTGAAACAACCGCAAGTACTATCCTGTTCTAATTCTTTTCTATGAAAACTGCTAAAATGATGTGCTCTCACAAAATTGCTTTCCATTACGATCCTCCTTTGGTTATTTCATTTTAAGATTCTGTCATATCCTTGTGTATTAATTCAAACAATCAAAGCTTGAAGACCTTAAAAATCTGTGTCTTCTTCATTTCAACATAAATATCCAATACCAAATTCTTATTGGGGAATCTAATTCTTTAATGATATGTTTACAAACTTTCCCTTTTCATTTTATGAATCCCCCATTCGAAATGTGGTGATGATTTTACCTAGGCAGATACCTTGAAGAAAGGCTATTTTGGTTTTAATATCAAAGGTAGAATGTTGATTGACGAAGGGACGTATTTATATGAAGGAAATTCAACCGATACCTGTATCCGTTTTGGATTTAGTGGCTGTAAAAGAAGGACAGACCAATAAAGAAGCTTTTGAAGATATGGTAGGGCTGGCTACTCACGTAGAGAAGTTAGGGTATAACCGATATTGGTTAACGGAACATCATAATTCACAAAGTGTCATTAGTTCTGCCACGTCTATATTAATTGGACATGTACTGGAGAAGACGCAAACGATTAAGGTAGGTTCAGGTGGGGTGATGTTACCGAACCATGCACCACTAGTTGTAGCAGAACAGTTTGGAACTCTCGAAACAATGTATCCTCATCGGGTGGATTTAGGACTAGGCAGAGCACCAGGTACGGATATGCAAACTGCTCATGCATTAAGAAGAACGACACAGGAAACATCTTTTGCATTCCCACAAGATGTGGCGGAATTGCAAAATTACTTTAAATCACAAAATGTTCCAGGTCAGGTTCATGCATTTCCGGGTATGGGAGCAAATGTACCAATCTATATTTTAGGATCAAGCACATCAAGTGCAGAGTTAGCTGCTCGTTTGGGCTATCCTTATGTATTTGCTGCACACTTTGCTCCACAGCAGTTCGAGCAAGCGATTCAAATTTATCGAAGTCGCTTTGTTCCTTCCAAGTATTTATCTACTCCACATGTGATGGTGTGTGTAAATGTCATTGCTGCTGATACAAATGATGAGGCAGAACGATTATCCACAACTAGCGATAGATTTTATTTAAATGTGGTGAGTCGAAAACAAGAAATGTTAAAACCTCCTGTTGAAACGATGGAAGGTCTATGGAATTATTATGAGGAAAATGCAGTCAGAGGCATGTCAGCTTTCACTTTTAAAGGGGATCGACAAGCCATTACTGAGCAATTAACTTCATTCTTAGAGACATACGAAGTAGATGAATTGATGGCCGTTTCATATGTGTATGACCAGGAAGCAAGAAAACGCTCCTATGAAATACTTAAAGAAGCGATGGATGAAATTTAAAATAAGAATAAAGACGTTCACTGTTCAGTGGGCGTCTTTATTTAATTTCACAAGAGATGCTTTATAGTCGAAAAAGATAGAAAATTGTCATTACTAATCTAGAGTTTCGATTCGTATCATATATAATAAGAGTAAAAGTGATTAGAAAGAAGGGGTATTCATGTTTCCAACAAGGTACAGAAGACGTAATACAGTAGCCTTTACCGTATTGGCTTACTTCACGCTTTTTGCTGGTGTGTTCTTATTTGGGATTGGTTTATACAATGCAGATAATCTGCAGCTAAATGAAAAAGGCTACTATATAGCAGTAATGCTTTTGGTTGCTGTCGGGGCAATTCTAACGCAGAAAGTAACGCGCGACAATGCGGAGGATACTGATATCCTAGCGGAACAAGAACGTCTTTTAAACAATTCTAGAATTCCGTCTAATACAAAGGAATCTTAATTAGGACGGGAAAAGATTTAAGAATCGTAACAACGCTTTAAATAACCTAATAGTTATGTATAAAAAAGTATAACATTTAGAACACAAGAATTCAGTATTCCAAGCACTTTCTATCCTAAATCGAGCACTGAAGAAGTCCACCATTATCGACTGGAATAGGTAGTATTCCTTTGAATAACGCATCGGCACTTTGTGGATGCCTCCCGCGAGAAGTCAGGCAGAAGATCACTGCCCGTCTTCTCGCTCCGGCTATCACTAGAAAGGCACCTACGCTGGTTCTGCCTTGGTATATTGGAACTGCTTAATTCAATACAGAGTTTCTTTATTTGTATGTGCTAATTTACGTTTACAACTATAAATGTGAGTGGATCATGAGACTTCCTTTAAGGTAGGATGATAAAGGAAATATGAATGTACAGTTTAACGGAGAGTATCGAAAATAAATAAAGCGATGGGAGGTCGAAATTTCATATTTGACCGATTGACCCGTTAAAGGAAGGCATTGATTCTTGCGTTTTCAAAATCAAAATCACTGTTCACATGGAAGAGACAAGGGAGCGATGGACGTACATCCGCCGCAGGATACTGGAAGAAACGAGGATGGGCGACATGACGAAGACATTCGCCCATCCTCGTTTAAATCAATAGACCATGTTGTAGCAGGTGGGAGTCCACAGCGACCTAGAATCCTTCATGATTCAGTGATACCCTCTTAAAGGACCAGGCGTACTTTGCCTGGTTTTTCTTATATAAAATCCCACAAATAATGATTGGTTGTTTCCCATGAAATCAAAGCCCATCGACAATGGTTAATAGGCTTCCTATTCTCATCCTGTAAAAACTTGATCATAGGGGTAGCGATAATTCACCTTTTTTGGTCTCATAAGCAAGAAGAACAAAGTGAGTGGACCGATTCGACCAACAAACATGACCATGCAAAGTAATACTTCGCCTAAGTCGCTCAATTGAGCTGTGATTCCCATCGATAATCCAACGGTTCCAAAAGCTGATACCACTTCAAACGCGAGTGGTAGGAAGGGGATTTTTTCTGTGATTACTAGCATAAAAATAAACAAAATCACGAGCAATAAACCAATTGTGGTAATGGCTAATGAGCGAATCACCGTATCAAGTCGAATAGAACGACCGAATAATTCCGGTTCACCACGTTGCCGCAAGAATGCAAAAGTGGCAAGAATGACGACCATAAAAGTCGTTAATTTAATCCCAGATGCTGTAGAAGCACTTCCTGCACCAATAAACATTAAGAACATAGTAAAAAGAATCGTAGGATCCTCCATTACGCCATAATTCAATGTGTTAAATCCTGCAGTACGGGGCGTTACGCCTTGAAAGTAGGAAACGATGATTTTCTCATACAATGGCATATTGCCTAGAGTTGCAGGATTTCCATATTCCAGTGAGAAGATCGTGACTGTGGCGACAACATTGATAATAATTGTACCGATAATCATCATTTTCGTATGAAGTGACCATTGTCTGAACGATTTTTTCTGATGGATATCAAGTATAACCGTAAAACCGAGACCGCCTAGAATGAATAATGCTGATAATACTAAATTTATGATAGGATCTGATGCGAAGCTCATCAAGTTATCCGGAAACAAGGCGAAACCAGCGTTATTAAAAGCTGAGATCACATGAAAGATACTTAAGTAGAGTGCATCTTGGAGTCCAAATTTGGGCAACCAATGTAATGTCAAGATGACCGTCGCAATTGATTGTACAGTTAGGACAAATGTAAAAATCAACTTCACTAATTTTACAAGTCCACCTACTGAGTTTTGATTGAACGATTCTTGTAAATAAATCCGATTTTTCAGGCCAATTTTACGCCCCATGAGGATAAGGAGGGCTACCGCAAATGTCATTAACCCTATTCCACCGCATTGGATGAGGACCAGTAAAACAATTTCACCAAATAGCGTTAACGTAGTTCCAGGGTCAAAAACGCTGAGTCCTGTAACTGTTGTAGCAGAGGTGGAGACGAATAAAGCATCTGTCCACGAGATTCGTGTCGTCGTTGCAAAGGGAAGCTTTAAGCAGAGAGTTCCGAGCACTATTAAAAATAAGAAACTTCCTGCAATTACTACAGGTGGAGAAACTGAATGTCTTTTCTTTTTCAATGCACGCATAATGTCACTCCTTATATAATAAAGCTGTGTAATCCATCCACATTCGAAAAAGTTAACGACAAAAAAGCCCAAAAGGCATAGGGGAAGTAGCCTAGTGGACATTATGACATTCTCACTAGTTCAAATTCCTCTCTCATAACGCTTACGGAGTTAGCTGTCGGGTTCGGGCTAAAAGAGTAGCCCTACCTACAATTGTAGGATTAACCCCAAGCGACCAGAGAGGCCACGATTAAATGGGTCCCCCGTTCCAATTGGATTAAGCGATTTAGAAATATGAAACTGCCACTATACTACTCTTATGATTTCGTCTTGTAAATATTAATTTTTGATTTAGAAATTTAAAATGGTAACGGGACATATGGTTTTATTTGTAGATGGAACTTTTTTATTCAAAAAGGAGTTATGTAATTTATAAGATCAGGGAGGCTCTTCTATAAATCAGAAAAGGAGGGTGTGCTGAAATGAAGTTTTTCCTAAAGGTAAATGTGGTCAGCATAGTGTATGCAGTCGTATTAGGGATCTCAATAGAACTTCAACTTAATTTCTATCGAATTTGGCGATTAACAGGTTGGGAAGTGGATATAGTCGATGGCTTCATTGGCGTGATCCATCTCATAGGATTTGTTCTTTCAACAATTGTTTTCGCGTTTTTAATTAGCAAATGGTTAGAAGGTAAGTATGCGAGTTTTTGGGCGGTTATTCTGTGGTTTCCGTATTTAATTCTATTTGTCCTTCTCTTTGGCTACCTGTTCCCGATTACAAACCGAGGGGATATGCCCAACCCGGCAAGCGGTCTCATTATTATCGGGCAACTGATCTTGTATCCGATTTATTTAGTATTTGTTACTGCATTTTGCACAAAATCCGCAATGGATATTGAGGAACAAGTTCTCGATTAGAGAAAAGAGCCCAATCTGTTTTTGATTTGGGCTCCATTGTTTAGATTTCGTTCTTAGCGATTCGGGCATACCGAACATACACAACATAAAACAGTGCAGCGCTGAGTAGACGCAGTCCAGAGTTTAGATACATAGCGGTTTCCACACCCCAGGCATTTAACATCCAAATGCCAATTTGCGGTGCAATAAAAGCAACAAACGCTAGCAGAACATTGTATGTTGTAATACAGTAAGTTCGGGACTCTTGAGGTGATTGCTCCAGCAATAGATTAAATAAAAGTAATACTACCCCGGATAGGAAGAATCCTGACATTGCTTGCACTAGCGTAATATAATATAAATTCGTGGATAGGACCGTCAAAAAGGGTGTTGTTGCCATGCCGATTGCTGCAAAGACAAAAACGAGCACATTGGATTTTCGTTCTGCCCATTTCTTCCACAAAGGAAACGTCAAGATTTGCGTGAGCATATTTCCAACTGAGAACATACTAATCCAAAAAATGGTCGCTCCGACAACTCTTACGTGATAAATATTAAAGATTCCCCAAGCCATCTGCCAAGCAAAGTTGAAAAATAGGGCAGCGATCAAAAACCATACATAAGCGGAATGTCGGAAAATCGACCAATCCATTATTTTCTTTTTCACCATGGGTCCTTCTGATTTCAGCGGTTCTTCTTTATGTTTCATCAATAAAAACACTTCAACTAAACCAAAACCAAATGCAGCTACGAACAATGCTTGATAAGCCGTGACATTATCTGAGGAGTTCCTCATTAAGATTCCAATTAATAGTGTCGATACAAGACCAACCATCGTAAGCAATCGGTTCCGATCACTAAAAAAGTCGCCTCTTCTCGAATCACTGATTATGCCACTAATGAATGTCTGCCATCCGATATTGGCGACCGTGTTCGGTACACTCATAAAGGCAATAATTGCGAGAAATGCCCAAGCTTGATACGCTTCGGAAGGCAAATAAACCAGTGTGACAATGAATAAAAACATCAAGCGAGCAATCAAAACCGACATCGCGACCAGTTTCTTTTGTGTATGTGCTCGATTTAATAAGATTGCTGCAGGAATCGTCATAAGCAATGCCATAAGTGGAGGCAAAGAGCTGATTAACCCAACTTGATAATTCGTTGCTCCTAAAATGGTGATCGCAAAAATCGGAAAGAAGTTCGTAGAAAAGTTTAACGCAATGGTCGATGCCATTCCGTGATAAATACTGATTTTTTCATTATAAGGTCTCATAATATCTCCATAATCAATCAAAATATAATTCTATCTGTTACGAATTATATACGTGAATTTTAAGAAAACAAGTCCTTTGAGTCACGAAATTTTCGGGTCAAGATAATTCAATGAAAGGAAGTTATTTAAATGTCTTTATCAAAACAACCCGTGATTCCTATGAAAAAGAGTTTTGTTGAAAAAGCCTTTGATTGCATCGCCTTACTCCTATTCGGTGCAAGCATTGTCTATTTAATTTCCATCTGGTCTTCCGTTCCAAGTGAGGTACCGATTCATTACAATTTTGCAGGTGAACCAGACGGCTGGGGAGGGAAATGGACTCTATTAATTCTGCCTCTCATTGCGCTTGCCCTGTGGATAGGTCTATCCTTCATTGAAAAATATCCACATACCCACAATTACATTGGTCTGACGGAAGAAAATAAGGAACGTCTTTACAAAAATTCGCAGGTATTGGTTAATGTATTGAGAAATGAAATCATGATCTTTTTTGCTTATATGAATGTGGAGACAGTACGCTCAGCACTGGGGGATGAAATGTTACTTGGAGCTTGGGGAATGCCGTTGTTCCTGGTGATTCTTTTTGGGTCGATTATCTATTTGTTTGTTCGCGGTCTGCGACTTAGATAAATGCCGAACATATAAAATGAAATGTAGAAAAGAAAGGGACTTCCTAATGGAGGTCCCTTTTTCGCACTGCTAAATAGGTTTTAATAGGTTGAAAAATCATAATATTTATAAAAATAGGTTGCAATAGGGTTTAATGTGTTTTAATATTATTGAAATATCAAATAAATCAAAAAGTTTAAGAGGGTGTCAATATGACAGCGGAAGTATTAGTGAAAGTTTCGAGAGGGGATATGGTCGAGAGTCTACATCGAGGTCATGTCGCTGTGGTCAATTCCAAAGGAGAATTACTATACTCTTTGGGAAATCCGCAAGAAGTAGTTTACGCACGATCTTCTATGAAACCGATTCAAGCCATTCCGATTGTGGAGACTGGAGCAGCGGAGCATTACAATTTTGATCACGCGGATTTGTCTTTGACATGTGCTTCTCATAATGGGGAAGACCAACATACCAACCGAGTTCAATCCATATTGGACAGAGCGGAGTTAGGCTATTCGGACCTACAGTGTGGAACGCATAACCCAAGATGGCCGGACACTTACGAAGCGTTGATCAAAGCGAATGGAGAAGTTACGTCAATCTATAATAACTGTTCCGGGAAACATAGCGGAATGCTTGCAACAGCGAAACATATGAATGAGTCAATCAGTGACTACTATAAAATGGACCATCCAGTTCAACAACGCATCATGGAAGCTATTAGTGATGTAACAGAAGTTTCAAAAGAGGATATCGCAATCGGGATTGATGGTTGTGGAGTACCGGTTCATGGAATCCCCCTACATAACTTAGCATTAGGTTTTGCAAAGTTGGCCAATCCAGTTCAGTTGTCGGCAAAACGTCAAGAAGCCATCCATAAAATTACAACGGCGATGATGAAGGCACCTGAAATGGTAGGAGGTACTGAGCGTTTTTGTTCAGACTTTATGCGAGTTTTAGATGGTCGTATGTTTGGGAAGGCCGGAGCAGAAGGCGTTTATTGCATTGGGGATAAAGAAACGGGAATCGGCATCGCGATCAAAATTGAGGATGGCAACGGACGCGCCACTTCTCCAGCTGCTGTAGAAGTTTTAAGCCAATTGGGTCTTTTGACTGAACATCAAAAGGAACAATTAGCCGAGTATCATCACCCTACATTGAAAAATGCAAGAAAAGAGAAAATTGGTGAGTTATTACCGGATTTTACGTTAGGACATGCGTAATGCATTACTATAAAAAATTTTACAAATGACTAAACACAAATAGGGGGAAATTAAGTGAGAAAATCTATGAAATTATTAGCACTATCGATGTTGGCACTTGTTCTATTATTATCAGGCTGTAACTTCTCCGATTCATCTGACGGAAATTCGGACAGTAAAGACTCGAAAGATGAGAAAAAGACACTGAACTTAAGCCTTGAAAATGATATTCCCGATTTAAACCAAGTAAAAACAACAGACGGTATTTCATTTGGAATCTTGAACAACATTATGGAAGGTTTATACCGTTTGGATGAAAATCATGAAGCAGTACCAGCAATGGCGGAGAGCGTAGAAATCTCTGAAGATAAATTGACGTATACATTCAAATTACGTGAAGGCGTGAAATGGAGTAATGGAGATGCAGTAACAGCATCTGATTTCCGCTATTCTTGGTTACGTGCAATGCACCCAGATACAGCAGGTTCATATGCATTCATCATTGCAGATTATGTAAAAGGTGCGGCTGAATATGTAGCAGGCGAAGCAACAGATAGCGAAGTTGGCATCGTTGCAGAAGACGATACAACATTAGTCGTGACATTGAATGAACCAACACCGTATTTCCTTGGATTAACTGCGTTCGTAACGTATTTCCCACTCAACGAAAAATTTGTATCAGAAGCTGGGGATGACTTCGCACTTACAGCTGAAACCATCTTATTCAATGGTCCTTTCACAATGGCTGAGTACGATCAAGCAGCTGGCGTGAAGTTAGTGAAAAACGACAAGTATTGGGACAAAGAAAACGTGGATATCGATGAAGTAAGTTTGAAAGTCATCAAAGAAAACAGTACAGCGCTGAATTTATATGAAGCAGGCGATTTAGACCGTGTCTACCTATCATCGTCTGACATTCAATCTTATCAAGAGGACGAAGAGTTTGGTACGGAATCTAAATTCAACTCATGGTTCGTGCAATTTAACTTAACAAAAGCACCATTTGATAACGTAAATATCAGAAAAGCATTCCAACTTGGGTATGACCCGGAAATTTTGACTTCTCAAATTTTAAACAACGGTTCAACGCCTGCATCAGGTGTCGTTGCAAGTGGGATGGCTGGGGTTGACGGTAAACTATTCCGTGAACTGAATCCGGATTTAGTAACGCCTGATGTTGAAAAAGCAAAAGAATATCTTGCTGCAGGATTAAAAGAAATTGGTGGAACACTACCTGATATCGAAATCTTGACGGCTGACGACACAATTGCTAAAGACACAGCAACATTCCTTCAAAGTGAATTTAAGAAAAACTTAGGCGTTGACGTAAACATTTCTACTAAACCTTATAGTGGAAGACTACAAGCGATGAGAGACGATGCATACCAAATGGGTATCAACAAATGGGGTGCAGACTATAACGATGCAAGTACGTATATGGATCTATGGGTTGGAACTCCAGCAAGCCCACTACGTGGACACTATGGTAGTGCAGAATACAATGACTTAGTTGCGAAAAGTAAATCAGAAAAAGATGATGTAAAACGCATGGATTACCTTCTAGAAGCGGAGCAATTACTGGTTGTTGATGACGCTGTTCTTGCGCCACTTTACGATGAAGGGAAAGCCTTCTTACAAAACGCGGACGTAACGAATTTCACAACACACCCGTATGGAGCATCATTGGAATTGAAATATATTAAGAAAAAGTGAACATTTGCTACTGAATAAAGAGTGGGGGAAGAGAGAGAATGTCTCTCTCTTTCTTCATTTCTTCCTTTATGAACACAAATAAAAGAGGTGAACTGTATTGAAAAAATTTCTGGCTGTACGGATAGTCAATATTTTAGTGACGTTATTTGTAATTGCTACAGTGACATTTTTTCTGATGAAGTTATTACCGGGGTCGCCATTTGATGAAGAGAAGCTAGCGGCATTATCTGATGAAGATCGACTGGAGTTTTACGCACGATACGGACTTGACCAACCAGTTGCTGTTCAGTATGCGAAGTACTTAGGGAATCTCGTACAAGGAGACTTAGGAATTTCCTATTATTATAAAGGTCAGCAAGTTGAATCATTAATCGCGGACCGAATTGGACCGTCAGCTTTACTAGGTGCACAGGCTGCACTTTTGGGCGTATCAATTGGTTTGATTTTAGGGATGATTGCAGCATTCAGACATAACACGATGTGGGACTTTTTCACCATGTTCATCGCAGTTATTGGGGTCGCAATACCAAACTTCGTGTTCGCTGCTCTCCTGCAATACTATGTTGGATTGAAATGGGGCATTTTACCGGTAGCGTTCTGGGAAAGTTACGATAGCTCAATCCTTCCTACCATCGCACTTTCCATGATGGTCATCGCATTGATTGCTCGTTTTATGAGGAATGAAATGCTCGAGGTCTTGCAACAAGATTATATCTTAACTGCAAAATCTAAAGGACTCTCACAAATAAATGTCATCATTCGCCATACACTCCGTAATTCAATGATTCCAATTATTACGATCCTTGGACCCATTACGGTTAGTTTACTAACAGGGTCACTCGTGATCGAAAATATATTTGGTGTTCCAGGAATCGGAAGTTTGTTTGTGGATTCAATCAAAGTAAATGACTATACAACAATAATGGGCTTAACTCTCTTTTACAGTGCATTTTACATTTTAACCATTCTAGTGGTTGATTTACTGTATGGAATCGTTGATCCGAGAATACGCTTAACCGGCTCAAAGGGGTGAATTAGATGACTAATACTAATCTAGAAAAATACGAAACCAAAGATACAGAGGGAGTATTTCGAGAAGATTCGTTTAAAGTTGTTGGTGCAAAAAAAGAGTCACAAGATACAATTGCTAGACCCCATGTAGGTATTTTCAAAGAAAGCTGGTTGCGCCTAACTAAGAATAAAGGGGCAGTTGTCAGCTTGGTTATCATTTCTATTCTAGTTCTACTAGCGCTGGTCGGACCTTATATGAACGAATATACATATGAGCAAACTGATTATGACAAGGCATTCCAAGAGCCAAATGGTGAGCATTGGTTTGGGACTGATAAATTTGGACGTGACCAATGGACGAGAATATGGGAAGGTACACGAATTTCATTATACATAGCGCTTTTAGCGAGCGTACTGGACTTGGCCATTGGGGTGATCTACGGCTCCATTTCTGCATTAGTCGGAGGCAAAGTGGACAATATTATGCAGCGGGTAATTGAAGTACTAGTTGGAATACCGAACCTCATATTAATTATCTTATTAATTATGCTGATGAAGCCGGGTATTTTCACGATTACCGTCGCCATGGTCATTACAGGTTGGGTTAATATGGCGAGGCTCGTTCGCTCACAAGTATTCAAACTGAAATCACAGGAATTTATATTGGCATCACGAGCATTAGGTGCTTCGAATGGCAGACTGATCAAAGAACATTTCATCCCGAATACGCTGGGACTGATCATTGTGAATATGATGTTCACGATCCCATCTGCTATTTTCACAGAAGCGTTCTTAAGTTTTATCGGTCTAGGGCTACAAGAACCATTGGCGTCTCTAGGAGTATTAATTAATGACGGCTTCGAGGGAATGAGAAATAACTTCTATTTATTACTATACCCAACACTGGTCATCGTTGGTTTAATGATCTGCTTTAACTTGCTAGCCGATGGGTTACGGGATGCATTAGACCCTAAAATGAGAAAATAACATAAATCTAGAGGGTGAATCGATATGGAACCATTATTAGAAGTGAAAGATCTTTATGTTTCTTTTCATACTCAAGCGGGCGTTGTAAAAGCTGTTCGAGGTGTGAATTTCACCGTTAATAAAGGTGAAACATTAGCGATTGTTGGTGAATCAGGGTCTGGGAAATCAGTGACTTCCAAAGCAATCATGCAATTATTGCCTGATCATAGTGCCTCATATGATAGTGGGAAAATCTTATTTGACGGTCAAAATATCCTGGAAATAACAGATAAGAAAATGGAGTCAATTAGGGGCTCTGACATCGCCATGGTTTTCCAAGATCCGATGACGGCACTCAATCCGACCATGACGATTGGGAAACAAGTCGCTGAAAGTGTGATTAGGCACGAGAAAATATCTAAAAAAGCAGCTCTGCAACGAGCAATTGAAATACTGGAACTAGTTGGCATTCCAGAACCCGCAACAAGAGTTAATCAATATCCTCATCAATTTTCAGGAGGCATGCGTCAACGTGTCGTTATTGCCATCGCCATTGCCTGTAATCCAAGACTACTGATTGCCGATGAACCAACGACGGCACTTGATGTGACGATACAAGCGCAAATCCTGGATTTATTAAAGGAAATCCAAAAAAAGACAGGTACTTCCATTATCCTGATTACACATGATTTAGGCGTAGTGGCAAATATGGCAGACAAAGTGGCTGTTATGTATGCGGGTAAAATTGTGGAAGAAGGAACGGTGGAAGAAGTTTTTGAGCAATCTGAACATCCCTATACGTGGGGGCTGTTAAAATCAATTCCGAATTTAGAAGCAAAAGAACAACTTTATTCGATTCCTGGAACTCCTCCCGATTTATTGAGTCCGCCAGTAGGGGATGCGTTTGCAGCGAGAAATGAATTTGCGATGGCAATTGATTATGAAGTGCAGCCGCCGATGTTTGCGGTATCCAAAACACATTCCGCTGCAACTTGGTTATTGCATGAAAAAGCACCGGATCTGTCGACTGTCATTCAAACAAGAGAAAGAGAACTAGAAAGAACGAAACGATTAGAGAGAAAAGATTTTGCGAAAATAGAATCAATCATTCAAGTTCAAAACTTACAAAAACATTTCCACATGTCTGGCGATAGTTATTTAAAAGCGGTGGACGGCGTTTCTTTTGATATTCGAAAAGGTGAAACACTTGGATTAGTAGGTGAGTCGGGATGTGGAAAGTCTACAACTGGACGGACCATCATGCGATTATATGAACCGACGGGTGGAGAAGTTTATTTCAATGGAAAGCCAATCCATGGTGACTTGAAGAAACAAGATGAAAATAGAATCAGACAGAAAATGCAAATGATTTTCCAGGATCCATACGCATCACTAGATCCTCGGAAAAAAGTAATCGACTCCGTAGCTGAAGGAATTGATATTCATAAGCTAGCAGCGAGCGTCAAAGACCGAAGAGACATTGTCCAAAACTTGCTAGAAATCGTGGGGTTGAATAAAGGATTCATGAATCGCTATCCACATGAATTTTCAGGTGGGCAACGACAAAGAATCGGGATTGCCCGAGCACTAGCTGTTAATCCGGATGTCATCATTGCGGACGAGCCTATTTCTGCACTTGATGTGTCCATCCAAGCACAAGTCGTGAATTTGTTAAAAGATTTACAACATGAGAAAGATCTGACATATTTATTTATCGCGCATGATATATCGATGGTTAAATATATTAGTGATCGCATTGGTGTCATGTACTTAGGGAATTTGGTTGAACTTGCACCAACGGATGAGCTTAGTAAAGAACCGTTACATCCATACACGCAAGCATTATTATCAGCTGTTCCTACACCTAATCCAAAGATTGAGCGTGGAAGAGAACGCATCATATTAACGGGTGACCTTCCAAACCCAATGAATCCGCCGACAGGATGCCGTTTCAGAACGAGATGTCCATTTGCGATGGAGAAATGTAAAGAAACACCGATATGGAAAGAAGCGAAACCAAACCATTTTGTCGCTTGCCATTTAATTGAATAGAAGACACAAAAACACCCACCAAATGAACATTCGGTGGGTTGTCTTTTCTTAAGTTCGCCAAACAGACAGTTATTTCTCTAAGTGAACCAGTTTTGATAGAGCATTTTGATAAATATCGATGGCTTTATATAAGTCTTCCAGTTCGGCAAACTCATCAATTTGATGAGCTGTCATGACTTTGTTCGGGAAGACTGCACCAAATGCAACACCACTGTCTAAATAGCGGGCGTAAGTGGCACCTCCAGTGGAAAGTAACGTTCCTTCCAGTCCGGTTTCTTCCTCATAGGAGTGAACCAGCGCTTGTACACCCGGATGGTCTCCGCTTACATGATGCGGATTACGTTCTCTGATGGCATCAACTGTAAAGCCATGAGCTAAAGCTACCTTCTCAACATTTTCCTTGGTTGCTTCATACGGAGTAGTAACAGGGCAACGGATATTTAAGGAGATTTGTCCGCCTTCGAGCGCTTTAAAGTTAAAGATTCCGGCATTAACCGTTAACGGCCCAGTAATTTCATCGGAATGCTCGATCGACAATTGCTCACCGTAATGATTGTTTTGAAGGATAGAAGAAATAAAACGAACGTAAGCTAATTGACTACCTGAAAGCGGGAGCTTTTCAAGAAGACTAGCGGCTAAATAGGCGGCATTGTCACCTTGTGCGGGATCTGCCCCGTGAGCGGATTTTCCGCTGACGGTCAACTTCAAGACATCATCTGTATTGACCAACGAAAAAGGAAACGATTTTTCTCTTGCCTCTTTATCAATGACATCCATCCATTTGTTCATTTCACTGCCTTTGAAAGTACATTCACAGTGATCAGGAACCATATTTCCTCGTTCACCGGAGACAAATGAGAGCAACGTAAAGTCTGAAGAAGAATCATTGGAATCATCTATTTTTAATGTAATGTTAATTTGTCCTTTTTCCGCATGAATGATTGGGAATCGTGCATCAGGTGCAAATCCAAAGAGTGCTGATGGCTCTGTTTCAACGTATTTTTGCATACATTTCATTCCGCTCTCTTCATCTGTACCAATGATTAGTCGAACGCGATGCGTAGGAGCTGGTTCATTTTCTTTTAATTGTTTCAGTGCATAAAATGCAGCCATCGTTGGACCTTTATCGTCAATCGCTCCCCGGGCAACGATTTTGCCATCTACTACGGTCGGAGTGAACGGATCGCTTGTCCAAGTACCGGTAGCTGGAACAACATCCACATGGCAAAGCACAGCGATATAGTCTTCAGCATCTAGAGGTCCGTATTCTATGTATCCGTAATAGCCATTATGGTTTACTGTGCGGAAACCAGCCTTTTCACCAAGGTCCAGCATATAAAGTAATGCATCGTTGACTGCGTGACCAAAAGGTGAATTTTCGGTTGCTTCTGTGATATCTTTAAGGCTTGGGATTGCTAATAAACCAGATAAATCTTTAATAAAGTCATCATGTGAAACTCGCATATGTATCTCTCCAATCGAATAGTCTTCTTTCTTAATAGAAGAAAGAATTATATGATAATTGTACCATTAATAGAGTGATAAATCAGACTAATGATAAAGGTATACGTACCAGAGCTCTTAATAGAAGAAGCGTAATCAAAAATCTAAAAGCCGTTAAATGAGGTTATTACGAATGAAACGTAAAGTTCATGTTTTATCCATACAAGAAGAGTACTTAAATATCATTACAAAACAGTTGATTGAGGTCTTAGGAGATAGAATTGAAATTTCCGCATTGACAATTAAAAACTTACAGATGAATATCATTGCGCCTGGCGACATCGTGATTTTGTCCAAAGAGATTTTGATTGGAATTACACGTCCTTTTGTACCTGCATCCTGCCCGGTCATTATCGCCAAACGAGAAATCAATATCGTCAATACAAAAGAACTAATCAGTATGCCAGATGGTCAAAATATATGGGTAATCAACGATACGATTGAGCATGCAAAAGAAACTGCCTTTTCCCTTGAACATATTTATTTCGAGCACACGTACTTTGTGGACGATGGAGTAACGCCAATCCCAGACACAATTGACTTTATTGTCACACCTGGTGAAATGCAGTTAGTGCCGCAACACCTCACAAACGTCATAGATATTGGCCCTAGAGTATTAGATTATCAGACATTTTTGGAGCTATCGACATTGATCGATGAAAATTATGATCAACAACATTTAATCAATCGCTTTATGAAATCGCAAGTGTCATTGGCAAGAGAAGTTATAAACGATCAGGAAGAAAAAGATCTTGTATTGAGCAACCAAGAAGAGGTTGAGCATTACGAGAATAAACAAATGAAAACCGATGACTTACTCACAGACGACAAAATCAATAAAATTACCGCTAAAATCGAAGAACATGGTTTCTTGGAAGAAAGTATTAAAATTCTAGAACTTTTCGAAGATGGGAAAAGACAATTTAATTCCTTTGGGAGACTAAAACTGAAACAAATGCTGGAGTCCAGTGGGTTTAACTTGTCCGAACAGCAAGTACGCATTCGCCTGGAAGCCCTACAAGAACTCGGTTTACTTCTTGCTCGCCAAGGTCGAGGGGGAACCACCATCACCAAAATAGGGGAAAAATTCTTGAAGAATACAAGTGTGGAAAACGGTAAATGAATATTAAAAAGACACCTACATTCAATTGTAGGTGTCTTTGTCTTTAAGAAAGCCTTACTCCTCGAGCTAAACGGAATACAATCCATCCCATCAAAATAGAGCTAATGACTAATACAATCGTATTCGGAAGTACTTCTGTATATATATCACTGCTCTCCATGACTGCCCAAGATGGCCAAGTTGGTGCCACAAACATCCAAATCACGGCAATTGAATTATTGAATATATGTAATAAGATCGGAACAAGTAAATTTTTGGTTTTAATATACAAAAGTGATGCAATTACACCAAATATAGCGGCACCAATAATATCGGCATGTAAAATCCCGAACAGCACACTCGAAATGATAATCCCGGTCCACATGGACGTTTTCGCCATCATACGTTTTAACAACACCCCACGAAAAGCAAATTCCTCTGCAATTGGACCAATAATCGCAATTGAGATAACGGTAAAGGCTAAATACCACGGATTTTCTGGCAGTGGAACTGGATCTAGAAAATAGTCGACAAGCCCAGGAGCAAAAGGCATCAATGCAAACAATTGGAACCAAAAGACACTCAGTGAAAATGCAATTGACAAAAAAACTAATCCAAATAATGAAGGTACCCAACGTCTTACACCTTTTACAAAAACAATATCTTTAACGGACATCTGTTGTTTCATGAAGTGATACCTGAAAAATAATACCGGCACGATTACGTAAATAATGAGCTGCATTACGATTTCTATTATAGTAGTACTTACTGAAAGTAGCGTTAGGACAAATATTGTTACAATCAGTGCTAATAGGGTAAACCCCAATAAATGCCTTGTCTTCATTTCTTCAAACATCCAATTTCCCCCTATCTAGTAAGCTATACGCAAATGAAGAAGATATGGTTTCGTTTATTGTTTATAGGATATGTAAAAGAATTTTTTCATAAATGTATGAACAGCAACAGGATATTCTAAGATAGCTTGCACAAATAAAAAATTAAGAGGTGATACTAAATGGAA
>Ga0209013_10002212_pt1 | contig 17680 bp, 12 predicted proteins | sample Cruoilmetagenom2_FD_187291 | JGI IMG/M metagenome (GOLD analysis project Ga0209013, IMG submission 187291) | Oil polluted marine microbial communities from Coal Oil Point, Santa Barbara, California, USA - Sample 2 (SPAdes) (version 2) | ecosystem: Environmental > Aquatic > Marine > Oil seeps ...
TGGACGACCTGGAGCAATGGCCACAGGCGTGGGCGCAATATCGGAAAGGCAATCAGCTAATGTCGGAGACCACGCCGTGGAATCAGCGCGCGTGGAGGAAATTCGTTGAACAGTCGATCGCAAAGACAGGATCGGCAGAAATTGTCACGCCCTCTACGAACCGGAATGCTGTTTTTATAGTCGGCATGCCACGCTCCGGCACGACGCTACTGGAGCAGATGCTTGACCGTCATCCGGACATTTCCGGCCGGGGAGAGATGAACTTTCTGGCCCATTTCGCACGGCAACGTTCGGCTTCGGGCCCGATCACCGGACCGCAGCGGAAGGAAATGGCGGATGTGTTTTGGACACAACTGCGGCTGGAAGGGTCGGAGAACGGCATATACCTGGATAAGAATCCGCTTAACTTTCGTTATCTCGATGTACTGTTTGAAGTCTTGCCGACGGCCAAAGTGCTACACCTGACCCGGGATGGCCGTGATAGCTGCCTTTCCTGCTATTTTCAGCTGTTCCAACATTCAGACACCGCCTTTAGCAACGGTCTCGAACACCTTGTCGACTTCTACTCCGGATACCGGCGCCTGATGGCCAGTTGGGAGAAGGTCTACCCTGAGCGGATTCACCGGGTTAAATATGATGAATTGGTCGAATCCAGCGACGATGTGCTAGCGAAAGTTTTCGAGTTTCTCGGCACGAAACGGGACGACGCGGTTACGCAGACAAGCAATCAGGAGCGGGTTGTCCGGACTGCAAGCGTCTGGCAGGCGAAACAACCGGTTCATACGCGTTCGCTCAATCGCTGGCGTCATTACTTCGACCAGGCGCCGGAGTTCTTTACCATGCTGTCTGCTATTGATTCAGGTTACGATGTCGATAACGATTAAACAGGCCATGAAACGTGCAAAGGAGGCAAGCCAGCAGGGCGATACTTCTGTTGCACTTCAACTCTATACTGCCGTATTAAAGCAACAGCCCAATCACCCTACTGCAAGAAAAGCTCTGCGCAAGCTGCAAAAAGGGTTGCCACACCATCAATCCGTACCAACACCGGTGACAAATCCTTCACAGGATCAGATCAATGCCCTGGTCAATCTATGTCACTCCGGGCAGATGGCAGAGGCAGTGCAGGTTTGTAGAGAATTATTGCAGGCCCACCCACAATCATTAGTTGTTTTGAATATATTTGGAGCAGCACTAAGGGCACAGGGTAAGTCACAGGAGGCAGTGCAGGCATTCGACGAGGCGATCCGGATCAAGCCTGATTTTGCTGAGGCTTACGGCAATCGCGGGGCCGCACTTCAAGACCTTGGGCAGCTGAAGGAGGCTGTGGCGAGCAGTGACAAGGCGATCCGGATCAAGCCTGATTATGTGGAGGCTTATAGTAATCGGGGCAATGCACTTCAAGATCTTGGACAGTTGAAGGAAGCTGTAGCGAGCTATGACAAAGCGATCCGAATCAAGCCTGACTATGCAGAGGCTTACAGCAATCGTGGGATTGCGCTAAAAACCCTTGGGCAAATGAAGGAGGCTGTGGCGAGCTACGACAAGGCGATCCGGATCAGGCCTGATTATACGGAGGCCTACAGTAATCGGGGCAATGCACTTCATGACCTTGGGCAGCTGAAGGAGGCTGTAGCGAGCTATGACCAGGCGATCCGGATCAAGCCTGATTATGCAGAGGCTTACTGTAATCGTGGGCTCACACTTCAAGCCCATGGACAGCTGAAGGAGGCCGTGGCGAGCTGTGACAAGGCGATCCAGATCAAGCCTGATTATGCAGAGGCTTACCGCAATCGCGGGGCTACACTAAAAGCCCTTGGGCAGCTGGATGCAGCGATTGAAAACTATCAGCAAGCTGTCTCATTTGAACCTCAGAATGGTTTGTACTGGGCTGGTTTTGCAGATGTTTTGCAGTCAGTGAAATTTAATTCATGCAGTGATGATTTATTACACTACTCGCTTCAGATGCTGGACCAGCCGACAGTTCGCCCCCGCGATGTTTCGAGTGCCATAATCAGTGCGCTGCACTATCACCCACCAGTCTTGCAAGCTTTGGAGTTATCCAGGTCTGACCGTATTGATGAAAATATAAATCATCTGACAGCGCAACTTTCAACGGTTCCCCTTCTGCTGCGAGTGATGGAGTTAAGTCCTATTGCAGATTTAGATGTGGAGCGACTGTTCACGCAAATGAGAAAAGCCATGCTCAACAGGGTGACAAGCGGAGTAGGTGGAAATCTGGGCATCCCGTTCTGTGCCGCCCTGGCCCTGCACTGCTTTACCAATGAGTATGTATTTCCAGAGAGTGAGGGAGAAAGGCAGGGAGTCGAGTTTCTCCAGGAAGAAGCCGGGGCCACTATAGAAAAAGGCTCTGCTATCCCACCGATCTGGGTCGCGCTTTTAGGCGCATACAGGCCGCTGAACAGCTTTTCATGGGCTGATGATTTGCTGAATTCTGAATGGTCAGGAGACATGAAAAAAGTGATTGCAGAGCAGGTGAATGAGGTTAGAGAAGATCTGGCCCTGCGTTCCAGGATTCCCAGTCTTACATCAGTAGACAACAGTGTCTCTCAATTGGTACGCAGTCAATATGAAGAAAACCCTTATCCTCGTTGGGTTAATACAGCATTAAGTGACAAACCAAGAACGATCAGGCAAGTATTGAAATCAATGAAACTTCATCTGGATTTTGATGAGCAACAGTTTTCAGATAAACCGGATATCCTTATTGCAGGTTGTGGTACAGGTCAACACGCATTAGGTACAGCATCACAATTCCTGAACTGTAACGTTCTGGCTGTGGACTTAAGCTTGAGTAGCCTGTCTTATGCGATAAGAAAAACCCGGGAATTGGGAGTCACGAATATTGAATATATGCAGGGCGATATTCTGGGACTTAAGCAACTTGATAAACAGTTCGATATTATCGAAAGTACGGGTGTCCTGCACCACATGGATGATCCCCTGGCTGGATGGAAAGTTCTGGTAGATAGATTACGTCCGGGTGGATTGATGAATATTGGTCTTTACAGCGCCATTGCCCGCAAAAACATTGTGGAGGCCCGCAGGCAAATCGCCGAGAAAAAATATACGAATTCTCCGGATGATATCCGCCGGTATCGTGAAGAAATCATCAATATGCAGCCTGATTCTGACCCTGGAATTTCTGAGGTCATGGCCTCACTGAATTTTTATAGTCTGAGCGAATGCCGTGATTTGCTTTTTCATGTTCAGGAGCATCGTTTCACGTTGCCGCAGATCGAAGTGGCTTTGAATGATCTTGGTCTCAAATTCCTGGGCTTCGAATTGAAACAAAGTTCGATAATGAGTAAATTCAGTGAGTCTTATCCAGGAAATGATGCGCCAACATCATTATCTACGTGGCACCAGTTTGAACTCAATAACCCGGATATTTTCAGAGGGATGTATCTGTTCTGGGTGCAAAAGGCATAATCCTAGTCTACGGAGACGCCTGCCTCTTCAAAGTGATCCTTCAGCGGTTGCAACTGGCGCTCGAATTTTTTCCACTTATTGATTGATCGCGTGTGGGCTTTCTCGCGCACCTGCACCGAACTGGCGGTGGCGCTGGGAGTCTTGTTCTGATCGAAATCGAGACAGGCTTGTTCAAAATCCAGGCCGAGTTTATCCAGCAGAATCCGCGTCTGACCCTCGTGATCAGCAACCAGTGATTCATATTCGACTTCAATCAGACGACTCCCAAGCACCTCCTCCCAGTGACTGCGAAGACGGTCGTAAGCAACGTAATATCTACCCAGGTTCTCCAGTGTGTAGGCAAACTTGAAAAAAGACTGTTTGTACAGGGCGAAACAGCTGTCCATCGGATTACGCCTGAGGTGAATCATTTTCGCATCGGGAAAAGCTTTGGCGATGAATCCGAGATAAAGGAAATTTTCAGGAAGCTTGTCGATGAATACTGGCCTGTCGCTCAGCCTGTAATCCACAGCATTCAGATACCCTTTGGCTATGCGCCTGATGTCCTTTATCGCCGCTGCCTCGATTATCGCCGGGTTCATGTTTTCTCTGCTCTCAATTCCGCTTACGCGCCGAATCATTAATTGCAAAAAAAACGTCTCGTCGGCACTTTCAACCTGTGAATGGCTGGCAATAATTCGCTCGGTCAACGTCGTGCCTGTGCGTGGTAAGCCCACAACGAAAACAGGGGTTTTTCGCGGTTTGTCCGGTGTGGTTTTTTCACTCCCGGTTGCCAGCCAATCTGAATTGCAAACCTCGATTATCTTATCGATAAGCTCGATTTCGGTACGGATATCGTAACCGGCCGTTTTGGTCACGCTGGTCACCGCATCACCGGCCAGTTTGTAATAATGAAACGCCTCCTGCCATCGCTCCAGGTCTTCAAGCTCCTTTCCGATCGCGTAATACATGAAGATATTCTTTTCCGCCGCCAGCTTGCTGGTCTCAAGAATTTTCTGCATCTGATCCACGTGCGAGGAATCTTTTGCCCTTTCCAGGCGGGACAACTCGTAATGATTTTTCTGGTGATTGGGATGCCGCTCCAGGAGGCTGCAGTAGATAGCTTTTGCTTCCTCTATCTTGCCCAGATACACGGCACAAGCTGCAAGGTTGGCCTGGAACACATCGATGCCGGGCTGCAGTTCATTGGCCGTCTTGTACAAGGGCCAGGCTCTGGCGTGCATGCCGAGTCTCGAATAGATGTTCGCGGCCATGTCGAGATAGAGCGGACTGTTGCCCAGGCGGGATTCATATTGCTGCAACAAACCCAGTGCATCGCCATGACGCAGTGATATCACATACTGATTGGCGAGTTCTATCGCTGCGTCATAGCGTCCTGCATCAAGGCTGATTGCTTTCGAAAATGCGGCTGTCGCCTTCTTTGATCGTCCGGCAGCTTTCTCTGCCAGGCCGGACAGGAAATAACCCTCCGGGTGTTTCTTGTCCTGTTTCAGAATCTCACCGGCACAGGCACTGACAGTCGCCCAGTCTCTGGTCTGAACAGCCCTCCTCGCAATGGCGCTGATCTGCTCCGGATTGACTTTCATTTGGCCCATCAGACCTCGTTCACCAGCGATCTGATCAAGCTATTCAACCTTGATGCCGGCGTTTTCAAGATGTTGCCGTAGTGGTTGTAATTGCCGGGTGAACCGGGTCCATTTATTGATCGAACGATTGTGGGCTTTTTCCCGCACTTGCACAGAACTTGCAGTCGCACTGGGTGCCTTGTTCTTATCGAAATCCAGGCAGGCTTGCTCAAATTCCAGGCCCAGTTTATCCAACAGGATACGGGTTTGACCTTCCGGATCAGTCACCAGTGATTCGTATTCGACCTCAATCATGCGGCCTTTCAAGTGCTCACGCCAATGATTCCGCAGTCGATCGTAGGCCACGTAGTATTGGCCCAGCCCGTCCAGCGAATATGAAAATTTGTATACCCACGTAAAGACCTGTTTATACATGGAAAAACAGGAGTCCATAGGATTTCGCCCGAGGTGAATAATCCGGGCATTTGGCCAGGCCCTGGCAATAAATCCAAGAAACAGAAAATTGAATGGCAGCTTGTCAATGAACATGGGCTCATCGCCGAGCCTGTATCTCACCGTATCCAGGTACCCTTTGGCAATCAGCCCGAAATCTATCTTCGCCACAGCCTCGACCATCGCCGGGTTGATGTTTTCTATACTTTGGAGTCCACTTTCCCGGCGTAGCACCATTTGCAGAAACAGCGTTTCACCGACGCTTTCCACCTGCGAATGACTGGAAACAATTCGTTCGGTCAATGTTGTACCGGTACGCGGAAGACCGACGATAAATATAGGTATTTTTTCGGGGTCATCTGCCCCGGGCTTGCCAGTCTCACTTGCGAACCATTCAGCGTCACAAACCTCAATAATCCTGTCGATAAGTGCAATGTCGGCAGCTACATCATATTTGGCAACACGGGTCACCGTATCGCCGGCCTTTTTGTAATATTCGAACGATTGCTCCCATTGTTCCAGGTCTTCCAGTTCTTTTCCTATCGCGTAATACAAGAAGATATTCTTGTCCGGCGTGTCATGGGTGGTTCGAAGAATTTCTTTCATCTGATCAATATGCACGGCATCCTTCGCCTTGCCCAGGCGGGACAATTGGTAATGATTTCGCCGATGGTTCGGAAAGCGTTTCAGCAAAGAGCGGTAAATATCCCTGGCTTCATCGATTTTGCCCAGGTAAACGCCGCTTGCGGCCAGATTTGCTTGAAACAGGTCGACTCCCGGCTGCAAGTCCCTCGCTTTTTTATACAAAGGCCAGGCTTTTTGGGGCATCCCGATCTCTGTGTAAACAGTGCCTGCAAGATCCAGGTACATCGGGCTATTGTCCAGTTTCTCCTCATATTTGGCCAGCAGTTCAGCTGCTTCCCCGTTGCGCCGGGCGATCGAATACTGATTGGCCAGTTCGACGGCGGCATCGTAACGGTCAAGGTCCAGGTCCAGTGCTTTTTCAAATGCCTGTGCCGCTTTGACGGGTTTTTGCGAAACCCTCTCAACAATCCCAGCCAGGAAATATCCCTCGGCACTGCCAGCATCCTGCCTGATGATTTCATTGGCGCAGGCCGCGACTGTCGCCCAGTCCTGGGATTTCACGGCTCTTCTTGCCGTCAGGCTGATTTGTGAGGTTTCGCTTGTCATGTCATTTGAACCAGATTTGGCACAGCGTCTGATTGCTGCAGAATTTGGGAGTATTGTTATCGAATTTCGATTGTTATACTAGTGTGTTGCGCCATTCAATCAAGCCTATTCACATGAACGATAACAAATCTGACAATTCACAGGTGGCCGATAGCTGGGACACTTACTGGCATGGCACGGGCGATATCGGCGTGTTTTCACGCGGTGGCGTTAGCCATCCGGCTATCCTGGCATTCTGGGATGATTTTTTTCAAACGGTGAAACAGGATTACGCTACTCCGAAAATTATCGATATTGCCAGCGGCAACGGCGCAGTGGTTGAACGTGCGCTGGCAACATTCGGCGACGAACAACCCGATTTTACATGTCTTGATGTATCTGCTGCAGCCATAACAAATATCCAAAACAGGTTCCCACATGTAAATGGCGTAGTCACGGATGCACGCGCTATTCCATTCGATTCCGGCAGCTTTGACATCGTAACCAGCCAGTTTGGCGTTGAATATGCCGGCCTGGAGGCCATCAGCGAAGTTGCCCGACTGCTTGCAACTGGCGGGCAGCTTGCGTTTTTGCTGCACAGCCAGGAAGGTAGTATCCAACGGGAGTGCGTGGAAAGCCTGGATGCAATTGTTCAGTTGCAGAATTCCCAGTTTATACCGTACGCCGTGGAGATGTTCAGTGCGGGTTTCCAAGCCGTCCGCGGCGCTGACCGGGCTCCGTATGAGGCTGCCGCAAAAAAGCTCGCTCCAGCTATCGCAACGCTTGAGGAGATCATGAAACAGTACGGCCAGCAGGTCGCCGGCGATACCATTGCCCGTCTTTACAATGATGTGGGCCAGATTCACCAAAGGATTCAACACTACGAGCCAGGCGAGGTGCTGGACTGGCTGAACAGACTGGATGGTGAACTGGATGCTTACGCGGGACGCATGTCGTCCATGAGTGAAAGCGCTATCGGCAGTGAGACCTTCGAGCAAATTGTGGCCGGACTTCACAATCGGGATTACACGATAGTCCGTGCAGCGCCCCTGGTGGTTCTGGGCCAAGAACTCCCGCTGGCCTGGGTCCTGATCACGACTAAATGAAATGGCATTATTGCAGACCGATACAAAGGTAAAGATATGAATGAGAACCTGGATAAGCCCGGGCGGGAACAACTAAAAGCCTGGACAAAAAAACAGCTCGACGTCGCGGTACGAAAATTAACGAACACTGGTGGTATCGATAGCATAATCGTTGAGGCAAAACCAGCCTGGATGCTTCCATACCAGATATTAATCGGCAAGATTCGCGCACATGGCCAGTCGACAGATTTCGAATGGTTTATCTGCGGTGAAGTTCCGACAGATTCCCTGGAATCCACAGTCGCACCCACTCCAAGAGAGGCTGCCAGACATTTCGCAATGAAATGGCAGCTGGAAGCTGCCCGGCATCAGGACATGACAAGTCAGGAGTCCCTAGGGACAGAGTCGGAATCAGGCGGAGAAGACCCTGGCGAGCAACTGGCGTTTAAGGCGGAAGCACTTTATTCACTGGTAGACGACGCCAGATTGTGGCTGCAGGAATAGGCCGCCTGAATATCACCTTGAAGGAGTACTGGAATTAACCTGGCAAAGAGCGACGCTAATCGGAAAAAGTATGCTTATAAAAACAACAGACTTTAGAATTAGCGCACCGGCGTTGTTGTTTGACCCGGAATATTTCGTGTTTGATTTTGACCTGGACAGTGAGCTAACCAGGTTTCTGGTGGTTGAGGAAGAGAAACTGGTGCTCGCTCCATTCATTGATATTCGCTTTGAGCCTATAGCGAAAGGCCAGTTTTCCGTGTCTACCAGGGAGCTGGTTTCTCTGGAGGGCATGCACAATATTAAGCGGCCCCCATCCGTATTTGTCTTTCATCATGCGTTTGTTTGTTCCACTTTGCTTGCACGCTGCATGAATCAAATCGATGCTTTCTTCAGCCTTAAAGAGCCCTGGATATTGAGACGATTAGCTGATTTGAAACGCGCCCGGGCGCATGTTATTCCGCGTGCACAGTGGCGTGAAACGTTCACTTGTTATCTGAACCTGCTTGCTAAAAACTACCAGACAGGCACCACTCCCCTCATCAAAGTGACCAATGTGGCAAATAATCTATTGGAGGATGTATTGAGATACTTTCCAGGCCAGAAGATTCTTTACCTGTACTCTGATCTGGAAAGTTTTCTTGTTTCCAACCTGAAGAAACCACCCGATACGCAGAAAAAAATGCTCGGATTAGCGGCAGGATTTTTGTCTGACGGGGATTTTACTCAGAGATTTCCACGCTTCAGTGATGTGAACGGCCTTTCTTTCCTGCAAGTCTGCGCGCTGACCTGGCTCGTAAACCTGTACAACTTTCGACGAAGTGCAGAACAATTTGGCCCGGCAAAAGTGAAGGCTCTCGAGATGAATGATTTCCTAGCCGACATGGGCAGAAATTTAACCAGTCTCAGCATTTTTTTTGGATACAAGGCTACCCCGGCAGAGATTGAAAGCATGCTCGATCCAGGTATCATAAATAGGGATGCCAAACATCAGCAAGTACCCTATGGCAGGCAATCAAAACAAGCTGAAGCGGCGCAGGTGCTGGGTAATTACGGTAGTGAAATAAAGGGAACAATCAACTGGATAAACCCCCTGGTTGAGCAATTGGGGGTGTTGGAGTACTGCAAGGGCCATCAACTTGGAGAATAGTTGGTGTTAGCCCGCCAGGAGAAGCTGTTGGAACAAAAAAAAGGGCCGCTAAAAGCGGCCCTTCTTTCTTCTATCTGCTAAACAGATATCTGTCTATCAGTATTTCCAAGCCGCACGCAGGTAATAACCCCGGCCAAATATGCGATGAAGTCCTCGACTCGTTGATGCATTGAAGCCTATTTCAATGAACGGAGGCCCTTCGTCGGTGAGGTTGGTTATACCGCCAGAGAGCGTAAGGCTACTGCCCCACGTGTCAAATGTGTAGCTGGCAACGAGATCATGATACAGCTCAGAATCAATATCCTGGATGTAGGTTCCATCAGGCTGGTTCCCTTCTCCGCAGTTACAGAACGTATCAGCATCCATCCCGCTGATGTACTCGCCCAGGTAGCCGATTTGCAGATCATGCCACATCCACTGGAGTCCGTAGGCGATCTTGTCGTCCGGGTATCCACCCTGGTCTACAATAGAATCATCGGTGTAACGGCCAGACAAGTCATTTTGCTCAGCACCTTCAAAATTAGTCTTGGTGCGTTCAATCAAGTGAGCCCACAAAAATGTAGCTTCCCACTGGCCGATACTGGAATCATAGTTCCAGCGGATTTCCGTATCGACACCCTCACCGCCTTGCGAGGCGACATTCAGGTTGGCATCCAGAACCACGTTAACAGAGTAATCCGCTCTGCGAGTAATTAAATCACATGCAGCCTGGTTCAGGTCCTCGTAACAGTTATCCAGGATGAATTGGGCGCCGAGAGAGCTGATACCGTCATCAAAAGAAATATCCCAGTAGTCCACTGTCACGGTTAAGCCATGATCACCAAACTGCGGAGTCCAAACGATACCCGCTGTCAAGGTCTCACCGGTCTCAGGAACCAGGTTCGGATTACCACCAACCCGTGCGTGTACCTGGTTGTCAAACTGAGGAGCAACCTGCTCACAACCCGGCGCTATTGCCGCAGTGCCAATCGGAGTACATGGGTCGCTGTAGGTCGGGAAGCTGTCAACCTCGCCTCCGAACAGTTCCGAGATCGTCGGAGCACGGAATACCGTACCGTAAGTGCCTCGCAGTTTCAGGGATTCGATTGCCTGGAACTCAAGGCCAAGCTGATAGGTTGTATCACCATCGAAGGCATTCCAGTCGTCATAACGCAAACCACCTTTAAAATAGAGGTTTTGCGTACCGTTATCCCACACTGGCACCAGGACCTCGCCGTAGAAGGCATTGTTAGTCAAACTTCCATCGGTGCCTGCGCCTACGTTACCGGTTGCGGCGCCGAGTACCTTGTTTGAATCAGGGGAATATTTGTACTCCTGTTTCCAGTAACTCCAGCCAACAGCCCATCCAATTTCACCAGCGGGGAGATTGAAACTGGAACCGGTGATGCTCGCACCCGCGGTACGTTGGTTGGTCTGGTAGTGATCAGTGGTGGTTATCATGGCGTAATCAATCATATCCTGGGTCATTGTGGTAACAACCGGCTGACTGGTTACCGGGTCAACTTCACCACCACCAAAGAAGTTCATTGGCACACAGCCCACGATCAAGGTGCCTGGATCGTTGGCGTCAGCATAACACTCTGGCTGTCCGTCACCATCCAGATCGGCCGACGGGCCCATTGCGTTAAACAAACGAGCGCCGGCGAACTGACCGGAGTCCTGGTCTACTCGGCTTCGATAACCCTCGTTGATGTAGACATCCCAGTCCATATCATTGAACGAACCTGCAAGGTCCGCCAGCCACTGGTACTGGGTGATTTCCTGTGAGAAGTGGCGGGCGGATTCGATCATACGCCGACGCGGGGCTACAGGTTCGTAAACCAAAGCCGTACCGTTTGCTGCGTTATAGGCATCGACTGCCCGTTTCAGGTAATAGTTATCCGGGGAGATACCGTGGAAAGGAACGGTTTCACCTGTGGCTGGATCCACATAAAAGCCATCATACATCGGGTCGCTGTCGGTGAACGGCAACGGCGCCAGTTCCTGATCGGAATTGCGGAAATTACCGCGGATTTCCGTGCTGAAAACGATGGTGTCGGTCAGATCGAAATGAGCTTCGGCAAATACATTGGTCCGCTCAAACGGTGTCTGCATGTAGTTGACAGGTGAAAAGTTATAGGTGTGTCCATCGTGCGGAACCATCAAACCGACTTCGTAGGGTTCTGTTGCCGGCTGACCAATCATCATCAGGCCCTGGCTGAACCACGTTATACGGGTTTGCGGAATTCGTGAAGAACCAATCGGATAACAACCGCCCGAAGAAGTGCCATCGTAAGGCGCTGCGACCTGATTTTCACAGCCTTCAGGATAGATATAGTAAGAATTCTGAAAGAAATCCCACGGCAGGTCACTTTGGAAAGCTAATTCCTGGTCCACATACTCGCCACCGAAAACGAAGTTACCGCCACTCCACTCGGTACCGGCGATCAGTCCGAAGGTGTTCTGCTGGCCTTTGGAGTTGTCCCAGTCAGCCGTCTGGGCACTGATTTCAATGCCCTGGAAGTTACGTCGCGTGATAATGTTCACAACACCCGCAACTGCGTCGGCGCCGTAAACAGCCGAGGCGCCATCTTTCAGAATTTCGACGCGTTCGATCATCGTTGCAGGAATGGTCTGGTAATCACCACCGTCAACGACGCGATGGCCATTGATCAGGGTCAGGGTTCTGTTTGTTCCCATACCGCGAAGATCAATCAGTACTGCACCGTCACCGCCGTTGTTGGTGGCAGTTCCGCGGGGTGCACCGGTCATGGAAGGCATCTTCTGGATCAGTTGGCCCATATCTGTGATGCCTGCGGCGAGGATATCCTCCCGCTCGAGAATTGTAACCGGGCTTGCGCTATCGATATCAGCGCGTCTGATGCGTGATCCTGTAACAATCACTTCTTCAATTGCTTCGTCAGCGTCGGCGTCTTGTGCGTCGATTCCCTGTGCGAAAACATTAGGTACAGTGGAAACAGCAAGCACGCCTGCGCTTAAACCCAGCGCCAGGTGAATTGCTGATTGTAGTTTGCTATTAGTTGACATGAAATTTCCCTCTATGCAGTTTTTAAATTTAACTGTTTCTTAACCTTTTCGTCGTGCTTTATACCATTATTAAAAGCCACAGTAAACTAATTACTCCCGATTTCAGGACTTGAATGACGCTGGTCAAGTCCCCCGGGAATTTGTAGCATAAGTACAACAACCAGGTTTTTCCCGTAAATTAATCGAATTTAGCCGTGCTGCAGCTGGTTTGCCCTGTATTTCGCCTTAAATACTCGAATTACTCTCCTTATATAAAGTATTTTCCTGTTTATAAGGCATACTCCGATTTTGGGGCAGAATCAGCGACTCGGGCATGTGAAACCATGTTTGGCGCTCCGGCCGGCATCCAGGGAGAAACAGATGTCATTTGTTAAATCGATACTTGTGTCCGAAGAGAGCGTATCGGCGGTTATGCAACGGTATCCCGACCAGGGGCTACTCATGGCCCAACTCACCGAAATTATCATGCGTACAGGTGTATGCCAGTTCAGCGCGAAAGAACGGGAATTAATCGGGGCGTTTGCCTCCGGCACGAATGCCTGCATCTACTGCTTCAACACGCACAAGGTGGCTGCCGAAGCCTTTGGCGTCGATGAAAATCTGCTGCAGAGCCTGCTTGATGATGTGGACAGCAGTCCGGTCAATGACAAGCTGAAGCCTGTTCTTCGATACGTGAAAAAGCTGACCGAGACGCCTTCCCGCATGGTCCAGGCCGATGCGGATGCCATTTTTGACGCCGGCTGGGACGAAAACAGCTTTCACTTCACCGTGATGATTTGTGCCTTGTTTAATTTCTACAACCGCCTTATGGACGGCTACGGCGTCAGGAACACGGCCGAATTCCGTTTGACGGCCGGCAGGGGGCTGGCAGACTCCGGCTACGGGATTGTTGCTAAGCAAATGAAGCAGTAGGCGACCTCTTACAGTATGTCTTTCAGGATTTCCTGCGCGGCCTGAGAGCGTGCATTACTGTTGTGGCCGGTAATTCCGTACGACATCCAGTACCTCAAAGAGTACTTCCCGGTCACCGATGTGGTTGGCCATGAGCAGGATCAGCTTGCAATTGAGACTATTGCTTTCGTCTGAACTCAGGCCCTCATGCAATGCTATGAGCCTGGCATAGAAATCATCCTGATCCAGGATTCGTGGTTCGGTACACAATTTTTGACTCATACTTCTTCCCCGGACCTTAGCCCGTAAATTGCATGGTGGCGCGGGCGACCGCATCCCGGACCGCCTGTAAATCAAACTCCCGCCAGCGTGCAACTAGATGCTGGTCAGGCCGGAACAGGTAGCAGGTCCCCGGCCGCCCATCCAGCCGTTGCCGTAGCAGGCCCTTGTGATCGCCCAGGAGGCCAGCGCCTGCCTCATTTTGCCCGGAAATCACGACGGTTCTCACCGGAATGCAGTCTTCTTCCAACCCGGCTGCGCCCCGGGGTGCTTTTTCTCCATCCCTTGCAAAGTACACAGCGGTAAATTCATTGCCGATCGATTTCAGAAACCAGCTTTCCTCACCATTTATGGTCACCGGCGCATCGACGCCGGGTGATCCCGGGACCAGCTTGCTGTTGAAAGAGTCCCGGTCCTGAGTGTTCAAGCCTGACTCATCCAGGATGCAGGCGACTGACAAACGGCCGCTGTTGACGAAGCGGCGCGCAAATTCGAAATCACGAGCCAGTTCCAGCACAGCGTCACGAAAAACACGACTGATCTCACTTTTTGGTGTGATGAAATCTGTAGCGCGTGTCGAATTGAGAATATTTTCTTTGGCTGCCGTAACGCGCTCGTAGTCATAAGACTCGAGCAGGCCTGGTGGCGCTTTGCCATCGAGGATCAGGGCCAGTTTCCAGCCCAGGTTATCGACGTCCTGAAGCCCGCTATTGGCGCCACGTGCTCCGAACGGCGACACAAGGTGGGCAGCATCGCCAACAAAAATCACGCGATTATGAACAAAGCTATCCATCCGGCGGCACTGGAAAGTGTAAATACTGACCCACTCGAACTCGAATTCAAAATCCTCGCCCATCATCGCCCGGATACGCCTGGAGACATTATCGGGCTTAAGTTCTTCTTCACGGTCGATATCCCATCCCAGTTGAAAGTCCAGCCGCCAGACATCATCCGGTTGCTTGTGCAACAAGGCGGACTGGCCCCGGTTGAAAGGGGGGTCGAACCAGAACCATCGCTCGGTCGGGAAATCCGCTTTCATCTTGATGTCCGCGATCAGGAAATGATCCTGGAAAGTCTCACCCCCAAAATCGAAGCCGAGCATCTTGCGAATCGGGCTGTGGCTGCCGTCTGCTGCAATCACATAATCGCAGTCCAGCTTGTATTCCCCCTGGGGCGTGCTGACCGTGACTGTAGCGCCGTCGGCAGTTTGATCGACAGCGGTAACCTCGTTCTCCCAGCGAACTTCAGTCAGCTCCCGCGTATCGATTTCGTCTTTCAGGTATTCCTCAAGGTAATATTGTTGCAGATTGATAAAGCCGGGGAACTGCTGATCCTCTTCTTCCAGCACATTGAAACCATAAACCGGTTCTTTATTGTCGCCGAAGAAAATCTTTCCCAGGTTCCAGGTCACGCCCTTGTCCAGAATACGCCGGCTGCAGCCAAGTCGATCCAGCACTTCCAATGCGCGCTTGGACCAGAGGATTGCCCGCGACCCGATACTGACCTTGTTGTCATCGTCGAGAATGACGCTGCGTATTCCCTGGCGGTCCAGATCCAGGCCCATGGCCATACCGACGGGGCCCGCACCGACAATGATGACCGGCAGACGAATACGGTCTTTTGAATCCAGTTCCGATGGTCTTGCAAATGGATAAGTCTGGCGGACGCTTCGCATGGCTCAACTCTCAGGTGTAATGACTGCTTGAACTACTGTCCGGTTTCCAGGGATTGCCACATTTCTGCATCCCTCGGCGGTATAGGCATAGAGGCCGCAAGCGGGCTCTTACAGAATCAATAATGCCAAAAAACGGAAGTAGGAGCAGTCCACACGATAGGGGACAAACTACAGGGTTCTGTATTTTTTTGGAATAAGTTGATCGTGGACAAAGACGGCGGTGATTTGTTCTGGCAAAGTAGCGGAAATTCATATTGACAATCTCACATTTCTGGGAGGATCAGATAGATGTCTAACGGAATTACACTGTCCAGGCTCTTTGGGAAATCACCCTTTGCAGCGCTGCAAGCCCATATGATCGTTGTGCTGGAGTGTGCCCGTGAGGTTAAACCACTAATCGAGGCACTGGCGCGGGGCGACGAAGCCAGGGTCATGGAAGCCAAAGACCGTATTTTTGAGCGTGAAGCTGAGGCGGACCGGATCAAGAATGAACTGCGCCTGCACTTGCCCAAGAGTTTGTTTATGCCGGTGGATCGAAGGGATCTGCTGGAAGTTCTGCATCTGCAGGACACCATCGCGAACACGGCGCAGGATATTGCCGGATTGTTGATTGAACGGCAAATGAGAATACCTGAGTTCATGCACGAGCCGTTGATCGCATTGACCGCCCGTTGCATCGACACTTGTGAGCATTCGGCCAGCGTCATCGCGGAGCTGGACGAATTGCTGGCCATGGGTTTCCGCGGCCGGGAAGTGGACAAGGTCGATGCCATGCTAAAAGAACTGAACGACATCGAGGACGAAACTGATGAATTGGGCGTTGTTTTGACCCGGGCCCTGTTTGACCATGAAGACGAGATGAAGCCGGTTTCGGTGATGATGTGGTACCGGCTCATAGAGTGGATCGGTGACCTTGCCGATTATGCCGAGAAAGTAGGCGACCGCCTGCGACTTCTGATCGCCAAGTAAGGGGCACCTCATGGAAATCATTACTGAATACGGATTTGTATTTATGGTTCTGGCCGTTATTTTCGGCCTCTACATGACCTGGGGTATTGGCGCCAATGACGTCGCCAACGCAATGGGCACCTCGGTTGGTTCCCGCGCCATTACGGTCAAACAGGCTATCCTGATCGCCGCTGTTTTCGAATTTGCCGGTGCTTTCATCGCCGGAGGAAACGTCACGTCCACCATCCGTAAAGGCATTGTTGATCCCAGCGGTATCGCCGGCCAGCCGGAGATCCTGGTTTTCGGTATGCTCGCCGCACTGCTGGCAGCGGGCATATGGCTGATGATTGCGTCTTCCCGTGGCTGGCCTGTATCCACCACGCATTCCATTGTGGGTGCACTGATTGGTTTTGCGATTGCAGGTATTGGCCCGGACGCGGTTCACTGGGGCAAGATCGGGTTTATCCTCGCCAGCTGGGTCATCTCACCGGCTCTGGGTGGTTTCCTTGCTTACATGCTGATGATGAGTATCCGGAAATTCATCCTGGATACCGATTCACCATTCGAAAGTGCTCGCCAGTGGGGTCCATTTTATGTTTTCCTGCTCGGTTTCATTATATCCCTGGTTACCCTGTTCAAGGGGCTGAAACACCTCAAGCTGGAATTGTCTGTGCCCTTGAGCTTCCTGACTGCTGTGGTATTTGGCCTGATCATCGCATCTATCGGCTGGATGCTGATTCGTAGAGTAAAAGTAGACCCGGAGGCGGATCGTGATTATCACTTCGCCAGTGTCGAGAAAATTTTTGTGCCCATGATGATTTTCTCGGCTTGCTCGATGGCTTTTGCTCATGGTTCCAACGATGTCGCCAACGGCATCGGCCCGTTGGCCGCGGTTGTCAGCGTGGTCAAATCCGGTGGTGAAATGGCGCAGCAGTCCGCCCTTCCATTATGGATTCTGGTTTTGGGTGGTGGCGGGATTGTTGTCGGGCTCGCAACCATGGGTTACCGGGTGATGGGGACCATCGGTACACGTATCACGCAACTGACTCCTACTCGTGGTTTTTCTGCTGAACTGGCCGCTGCAGCAACCGTGGTTCTCGCTTCGAGAACGGGGCTGCCGGTGTCTACCACTCACATTCTCGTGGGTGCGGTGATCGGGGTAGGACTGGCCCGGGGTGTTGGCGCCATCGATCTGCGCGTCATCGGCGGAATTATCGTTTCCTGGGTAGTAACACTGCCGGCAGGCGGAATTCTCGCAGCCCTTATTTTCTTCATGCTCAAAGGTATGTTTGGCTGACACTTATTGAATAACTATTCCACATCAATCCGAATGGCCAAATAGCCCGCATATTGCATGAAGGATCCGGAATTTGCGCTGTAGCTGGCAAGACAGTTTGGTCGATCGTTCAAACAAGCATAGCCATAGCTATGGTTTTTGAAGGATCGGCCGAAATGTGAAGCCAGATACAGTGCAAAACCGGAT
>Ga0209013_10002213_pt1 | contig 17680 bp, 13 predicted proteins | sample Cruoilmetagenom2_FD_187291 | JGI IMG/M metagenome (GOLD analysis project Ga0209013, IMG submission 187291) | Oil polluted marine microbial communities from Coal Oil Point, Santa Barbara, California, USA - Sample 2 (SPAdes) (version 2) | ecosystem: Environmental > Aquatic > Marine > Oil seeps ...
CAGAAAATCAAAACCGTCCATCACCGGCATCATCAGGTCCAGCAGAATCAGTCTGGGTTGAAGATCGGACATGATATCCAGCGCTTCCTGGCCATTGCCGGCCTCGGATACCGTCCAGCCTGCTTTTTCCAGAGTGCGCGCCATCACTTCGCGTGTTTCGATGTCATCCTCGACCAGTAACACGGGACAGATGTCTTCTGCTGCACAGTAGTAGCGACTCAATGCCTTGTGCAGCAGTTCCCGGTCAACCGGCTTGGTCAGGTAATCAACTGCTCCGAGCGAGTAACCCCGCATCCGGTCCTCGATCATGGACAGCATGATCACGGGTATGTTGTGTAGTTTCGGATCGGCCTTCAGCATGCGCAGTACTGACCAGCCATCCATGCCAGGCATCATCACGTCCAGGGTGATAACAGCGGGCTGTATCTCATGTGCAAGACGCAGGCCCTGTTCGCCGCTGGCTGCCGTAGCAACGGTATAACCGTCTTTCGTTAAATAGCGCTCGATGATTTCACTGGCTTCCGGATCATCATCAATGACCAGAATCGTGGTGCCGGGCCCGGTCTCACGCAGTGCCTCGAGTTCAGTCCCGGTCGCTGTGTGTGTGCCTGCAGGCGGAGCGTGCGATTTTGTCCCGGGCAGAATGGCGGGAATGTGGATAGTGAACGTGGAACCCTTGCCAGGTTCGCTGGCAGCGCCGAGATCACCGCCCAGCAGTTTGCAGAAACGTCGCGAGATCGCCAGCCCCAGCCCGGTACCGCCATAATCCCGTGTGGTTGAATCGTCCGCCTGGGTGAACTCCTCGAAGACATGGTCAATCTTGTCTGCTGCAATACCGATGCCGGTATCGCTGACTGCAAATGTCAGCCAGTCCACGCCTGCCTCTTTGGAGCGGTTGACGTGCAGGGTTATCGTGCCGTCATGTGTAAACTTGGCCGCGTTCGACAACAGGTTGAACAGGGTCTGGCGCAACTTGGTCAGGTCCTGATGGGCGTTGCCAAGTTCATTGCCGCGCATAACAGACAAGGTGTTGTTGTTTTTCTCCATCAACGGCTGGGCAGTGCCGCTGACTTCATCAACCAGGCTGTCGATGTCAATGTCTTCGGCAAAGGCTTCCATCTTGCCGGACTCGACTTTGGCAAGATCGAGGACGTCGTTAATGAGTGCAAGCAGATGTGTGCCGGCCTTGTTGATCTTTTGCAGGTCCGGAATGAAATCTTCCTGCTCCAGGTCCTCGGCTTCCTCGATGAGCATCTCGCTGTAGCCGAGAATGGCGTTCATGGGTGTGCGCAACTCGTGGCTCATGTTGGCCAAGAAGGCGCTCTTGGCCTGGTTGGCGGCATCGGCGGCCTCTTTGGCACTGGCCAGGGCCTCTGCAGCTTCCTTCTGTGCAGTAATGTCTTGATAGGTCCCATACATATACCGGATTTTGTCCTTCTCATCACGGACAACCTTACCGGATGCATGAACCCAAACGATCTTGCCATCGATGGGCCGTTTGTAGGCGTAAATCGCGTCGTAACTGGGGTACTTGCCGTCGATCGCCCCCTGGTAACGCTCTGCCGTATTTTCCGCGGTCTCCGGGTTGGCCTCAACCAGGCGCGAGAACCATTCATCCTGCAAATGATAGCGACCATCCTTCTTGATGGGTTCACCAAGGATGTTCGCGGCACGCTCTGACTGGTAGTAATAATCCGGGTCACTGTAGTCAACGTGCCAGTAACCACTTCCAGTTAACTCAAGCGCAATATCACTGAGGAAATTGATTCGCTTGATCTCGGTCTCTGCTGCCTGTCTTGCGGTGATGTCATGGAATACCACCACGGCGCCGACAAGATTCCCGCCATGACTTATCGGTGTGGCCGAATACTCAACAGGGAACGCTGTTTCGTCTTTGCGCCACAGTACCTCGCCATCAACATTGTGTGTCACTCCATCCTGGAATGCGGCACGCATGGGGCAATCGCCTGCATCATAAATGGCACCATCGGCATGTGCGTAGTGCACGGCCTCATGCATGGATCTCCCCAGCAGTTCATCCGGGTGGTAGCCCAGCATGTCAGCGGCTGCGCGGTTGCAGAAGGTCACCCGGCCTTCGATATCCAGTCCGAAGATTCCCTCGCCGGCAGAATCCAGGATCAGGTTATTACGCTCCCGTGCTTCCTGCAGGGCCAGTTCCACCTCTTTTGCCTCGGTAATGTCATCGGTCATGGCGACGAAGTGTGTCACCGTGCCTGCATCATCGGTGACCGGTGCAATGGAGACCGAGCCCCAGTAGAGTTCGCCGTTCTTCTTGCGGTTGCGAATCTCGCTGCGCCACACTTTGCCCTCTAGTATGGTACTCCACAGACTGGCGTACTGATCCGGGGATGTTTCGCCGCTTTTCAGCAGCCGCGGATTTTCGCCAACGACTTCATCGGGCTGATAACCGGTGACCTTGGTAAAAGCGGGATTCACATGCTCAATATTTCCATCGACATCGGTGATGACGACACACAGCGGGCTCTGCTCCACCGCCTGCACAAGTTTTTTCAGTTCGTGCGTGCGTTCTTCAACCAGCCGTTCCAGGCGTTCCTTGGCGCGGTCGCCCAGCCAGACGCTTAGCCCGGTCAGCGCGAGTGCCAGCAGCGCTGTCACTCCCAGGGCGATGATCACCAGGTTGCGCAGCGCCTGGTAGGGCGCCAGTGCCTCTTCCGCATCAATCTCGGTGGTGAGTCCTATACCCAGATCTTTGGACCATAGCCAGGCGCCGATGACCGGTACGCCGCGGTAGTCGCGATAGCCCGCTACATCCATACCGGAACGTTCGTTGGACAGTTCACTGGCCATCAGGGTTAGCGGCCACTCCGGGCGTTCGGACCCGGGCACATGGCCTTCAAGCAGGTTGCCACCCGGATCGGCAATGCGCAGACCTTCAATACCCGTGTCGCCGGTACCGGCTCCCGTGGCAATACCGACGTCAATCAGCGACTCCCCGAATCGGGATACGGTCAGCAGACGGCCATTTCTGTCAATGGCGTAAGTTTCCCCACTCTCGCCCGGACGCCCCGTTTCGGTAATACGGGTCAGCTCGAACTCCGGCTCGAAACGTACAGTAAACACCGCGATTATCTTACCGTTCGTATCCAGCAGCGGCGTCGCGAAAAACATGGTCGATGCGTGCTGTACCATTTGACCCTGTTGGTCAAGCAGCGGAACGTCCGAAATGATCGGCGGTATAAAAACGGTTTCACCTGCAAAGGCACGGTCCATCAGTCTGGAACGCTGTTGTGCGATGAGGTTCCGGGTTCCCAGGTTGGCATCACGCATCGAAGCGATGCTGACGCGGTCCGGGGCAATGATAAAAATGCCCCTGGCGTTCATACGATCCAGGCGCGGCTTCAGCAATGTTCGCAGGCGCTTCAGAGCGGGGTCGTTGCGTAATGCCTGCGGGGTGCGGGGTGCAGCCAGCAGGGCAGCCGTGGCGTCTACCAACCCGGGTTCGTGGGCAAGGTCAAAAACGAGTCCCTGTCGACTTTCGAACCAGGTCAGCAGTGACTGATGCACCGAATTGTTGATGATTGATAACTGGTTGCCCATGTTATCCCGGAGTCGTTCGTTCACCCTTTCCAGTGAGTACCAGGCCAGCAGCAGCACCACGACCAGGAACAGCGCCACCGCCACCGCCCCGACCCGTCGAAAGGCGGCGGAGCTGAGCCACGTTGGCTGCTGATGCCCGCTGAAGCGCTGCAGAAGAACCGGTATCAGCAGCACCAGAACGATCAGCCCGGCTGCTATAAACCACCAGAGATTATGTTCTATCGGAGCCGTAGCATTCGCTGGAGGTACTGCGAGCGGTGCCCAGCGAGTGTAGATTGCGCGAACTTCATCCCTTGAGAGGCTGCGGATTGCACGGTTCAGCAACTCGACCAGCTGCGGCCAGTCCGAGCGCACACCAAATCCCAGTTCCATGACATCCAGACCGGAGTCTGCAGCAACCCGGATGTTGGCCAGGTTGTTTTCCGTGATCAGGTAGCTGGCAACGGCAAGGCTCTCCACCGCTGCCTTGACCTGACCGGAAGCAACCGCACGCAGAGCGTCCAGGGAAGATGCTACCGGCCTGATTTTTATAGACGGATAGTCACTCCGGATAAATTCCTCAATTGCATAACCCTTGACCAGTGCCACTTCCAGTCCCGCAAGATCATTTAGTCCATCAATCTCCTGATAATCCTTTTGCGTGATAATGGACCAGGGAACCGACGTTACCACGTCGGTATAGGTCATATATTCCAGGCGTTCGGGTGTCCCGTTACTGAGAGAGACCAGGTCAAGGCTGCGATCGCGGGCTCGCTCCAGTGCCTGGTTCCAGCCTATATCCGCTACCATCTTCACCGTGATACCAAGACGCTGTACCAGCAGCTGCAGAAAATCCGCAGCCATGCCGCGATGAACGCCCTGGCGGTCAATAAAGTCGAAGGGCGGCCAGGCTGGATCGACCCCCAGGCGTATGACCGGATGCTCCTGAACCCATCGCCGTTCCAGATCACTGAGTGCAATAGTGGTGCGCTGCCCGACTGGAGACTCACTGTCTGGCGGACTCGCAAAGCCGTGTGTGCCAGATAACAGCAGCCACAGGCACAGCAGTGCCATCAGGTTTTCGGTCAGGCGATGCTTCATGGGAAAGGCGGGTTGTTCATTCCTGTTATATGCAGAGTGCTAGTCTATCGCATGATGCATGCCAAAGTAGTACACCCGTTTATTGAGTGGTGCCACTGTATCCGGATCAAGCACCAGTTCCGGATTCTTCAGGCGGACAACATCCGGCTGGCGCTTGACCCAGTTTTCAGCAGTGCCCAGGGTAGACAGTACGCTACTCGCACCTTTGGTGTAGTAATGCCCCGGGATAACGACCTTGGGCTGGTAGCGCAACAGCGCGGCATCAACATCTTCGTAGGAGAGAATGTGACTCGAGTCGTCGATGTTCATAATAAGGATGTCGACATTCTTCAATGCTTCATCAACGAAGCCGGCCGGCAACGGACGATTATCTCCCCAGTGGGCGATACGCAAGCCCCCGGTCTCGATAATCTGGATAAAATTATCCATGTGCAGGGGATTGTCCGGCGGACAAAAATCCTGTTTGAACTCGGCGGCAGCTTCGGTCCACTTGTACCAGCCCTTGGATTTGCACATGTGCTTGTCAGCCAGGCCGGTAATCCGGACATCACCGAGCGCAAATTCGCCGGTCATGCGTTCCAGTACCATCGTCGCATGCGGGCGGTATACCGCATCGTGATCAAAGTGCGCATGCGTGGACAATACGATATCTACCGGGATAGCCGGGAACTCACCCGGAAACCAGAGTCCCCACGCCCCGGACGGGTCGTTCCGCCAGGGGTCTACCAGAATGCGAACACCATCGGGTGAAGTGATTTTGAACGCCATATGGCCGTAGAATTCTATTTTGACATCGCCGGCTTTTGTGGCATCCCCCCCTTTAGTCTGGGCAAGAATCACGTTGTTATTGTTTTCAGAGGATTTCCAGGAATCAGAATGCGAATATGCCAATGGCGCAACCAACAACATTGCAGCCAGGACGACTGTGGACATGGCAGGTTTAAGCAGGTTCATTCGTTGTATTCTCCGGGATAACGGGACATGGTTGTTGTGCAAAAGCGGCCGGCCGCTTTTCTTCAGCCCCTTTTCACTGGAAAGCAGGAGCAGGTGGCGGTCGTAAAGGGTGTTCCGGGTGTTGGCAAATTCGGCCTGTTAGCTGACATGGTCCTGCAAGACTGTAACTGCACTGTCCGTGAATAATTTCGAATATTCAAGCGGCTTTTAATCGCGCCTCCCACAGATCATACTCTGCCTGCATCCTTGCCCACATTTCAGCGCTGGTGCCAAGCACAGTCTCCAGAACGATGGCGAACTGAGGTGAAATGCCGCGTTTACCGTTGATAATTTCATTGATCTTCCGGTGTGAACAACCGCATATTTCCGCCAATTGGGTTTGGTTCAGGCCCATTTCAGCCATGTAGACTTCTCGCAATACAACGCCGGGGTGCAGTGGTTTTGTATTTTTGATCATAGCTTTATCCTTTGTGATAATTCTCTATGCGAACATCAGAAAATTCAGCATTTTTATACTTGAAGGTGATGCACCACGGGAGTTCAATCGTCACACTCCATACATCTTTGCGGTCACCTTTTAACTTGTGCAGTCGAATGCTGGGCGGTTGACCTTTAATCCTCAAATCATCAAGCGTGGACGTGTAATGCATAATCGTCATCAGCGCCTTTGCCCGCAACCATAAATTCCTCGGTAATGTCCTGGAAGCGTCCTTCCCCCAAATATCCCTGGCCACCTTGTTGCCAAAACTAGTAATCAATCCAATTCCCCTTTGCAATTGATTTGGGTGGTAAATATAACTCTATACCGTATAGTGTAATATTTCAATCCTTGCCTTGAGCCTGGCAGCAGCGGTGCGATTGGCGAAAAAATCCTTGAGGTGGCCAGGCCACAAGGTATCCGGCACCTTTGCCAGGGATAAGTAACCTATACTGTTTGAATAGCCTGTAGGCTACACACAACATCCTGGAAACAGGATCATAAAAACAAAACCATGAGGAGCCAGACCATGAGAAACAAAATTTATCATAGCATGACAAAAAATATTATCCCGGTCTGCATGGCCATAAGTCTATCCGCAATTACGGCTGCCTCTGTGGCGGGGGATGATGGCATTCCGATGCCGGGAACGCTGTCAGCCGACTACCCTGGCAAGGCCTATTCGCCCTATGCGAAACGCAGCTTTCCCGAGCGGCCGCTGTGGGGCGATTCGCATCTGCACACGGCGCTTTCCATGGACGCGGGCCTGTTTGGCAACCGCCTGCCACCGCGTGAAGCCTATCGGTTCGCGCGGGGTGAGGAAGTGGTGTCCTCCACCGGGCAGACGGTTCGGTTGTCGCGCCCGCTGGACTGGGTGGTGATTGCCGACCATTCCGATGGCATGGGCTTGTTCGGCAATCTTGCTGCCGGCAAGCCACAATTGTTGACCTACGAACAGGGCGCTCGCTGGAACAAGGGCCTTACAGAAGGCGGTGATGCGGCGGTTCAGGCGGCGCTTGATCTGATCACCAACTTCTCGCAGGGCAACGTGGATCCGGACTTGATGGCACTCTATTCGCCGGGCTCGAAACTCTACAAGAATCTCTGGGAAAGAGTCATCGACGAGGCCGAGGCATTCAACGACCCGGGGCGTTTCACCGCCTTTATCGGTTTCGAGTGGACCTCTCTTATCAAAGGCAACAACATGCACCGTGTTGTCATCATGCGTGATGGCCCGGTCCGTGCGCGACAAGTCGTACCTTTCACGATGACAGCGCCGCAGGGTAGCCCGGATCCGCGCGATCTGTGGCAGTACCTGACCAATTACGAGGAAAAGACCGACGGTGAGGTACTGGCCATCCCGCACAACGGCAACCTGTCGAACGGCATCATGTTTCCCATGGATGCGCAGTGGAACGGCAAGGCATTCGACGAGACCTATGTCACGCAGCGCGACAAGTGGGAGCCGCTCTACGAAGCGACCCAGATCAAGGGTGATGGCGAGGCGCACCCCTTCCTGTCGCCTGACGACGAGTTCGCTGATTACGAGAGCTGGGATATCGGCAATCTTGATGTCAGTGAAGCAAAGACCGACGATATGCTTGCCGGCGAATATGCCCGCGAGGCATTGAAGCGCGGGCTGGCGATCGAAACGAAGCTCGGCACCAACCCCTACAAGTTCGGCATGATCGGTGCGACTGACAGTCACACCTCACTGGCGACTGCCGGGGAGGAAAATTTCTTTGGCAAGCACACCGGCTATGAACCCAAGCCAGAACGGATGTCGCATGCGTTCATGGAAAACGAGAACGGCAAGATCATGGGCTGGCAGATGGTTGCCTCCGGACTCGCCGCCGTCTGGGCGACCGAGAATACCCGCGAGGCCATCTTCGATGCGATGCAGCGCAAAGAGGTTTATGCCACGACCGGTCCGCGCATGGGCGTACGTTTGTTTGGCGGCTGGGATTTCACGGAGCAGGACGCAAAATCACGCATGCTGGCGATTGCAGGGTATGAAAAGGGCGTGCCAATGGGCGGCGATCTGCGGGCCAGGCCCAGGGGCGCGAAGGCACCAGGCTTTATGGTTTATGCACTGCGTGATCCGATCGGGGCCAATCTCGACCGCATCCAGATCGTCAAGGGCTGGATGGATGCCAGCGGCAAGACGCAGGAGAAGGTCTATGATGTTGCGTGGTCCGGCGAACGCAAGCTTGACGCGAAGGGCAGGTTGCCGGCCGTTGGCAATACCGTCGACGTGGCAAAAGCCAACTGGAAAAATACCATTGGTTCCGCCGAACTGGGAACGATCTGGATCGACCCGGATTTCGATCCGACGCAAAAGGCATTTTATTATGCGCGGGTGCTGGAAATTCCGACCCCGCGCTGGTCTACCTATGACGCGTTCCGCTATGGCGTCGACCTGCCCGAGGGCGCGCCGACCTCGACCCAGGAGCGCGCCTACACGTCGCCGATCTGGTACACCCCGGAGGCAAGCAAGACGGCAATGAAGTAGTAATATTCGGGGCCAATGAATCTGGTCCCATTAATGGCTGTTTTATATATACAACTACTTGTATAAGTATACAGGTAGTTGTATATTTAACCGGGTGAAGGGAATCGAGTTCCTGGGCGCTTCACTGAAGATAATCCGTGAATTCCCGATGCGGGCCAAAAGTGAAGCCGGCTTCCAGCTTGACCGTGTTCAGCATGGTTTGGACCCAACAGACTGGAAGCCCATGAAATCTGTTGGCCAGGGCGTGCGAGAGATACGCATCCAGTGTGAAGGGCAGTATCGCGTGATCTATGTGGCAGCTTTTGATGAAATTATTTACGTGTTACATGCCTTTCAAAAGAAAACCAGGAAAACAAGCAAACAGGATCTGGACGTAGCAAAGCGCGCATTTAAAGAAGTCTTGGAGAAGTAGCGATCATGGGCGAGAAAGCAAAGTTTGCAAGTGTATGGGATGCACTTGAAGATGACCCTGTTCGTCAGGAAAATTATAAGCTGCGCTCCGAATTGATGATCACAATTTCGGAAACCATTAAGGCGCGTGGCCTGAAACAACAAGACGCCGCCGATTTGTTGCATATTTCACAACCACGAGTTAGTGCACTATTGAAAGGTAAACTTGATGAGTTCCGCCTGGATACTCTGGTGGATATCGCGCATCGGCTGGGGTTGCATGTGTCTATCAACGTGGCTGCCTGAAGCGACAGTATGGTTTTCCCGGATTACGCATTATGCATCCCACGCTTGTATCTATTACTGCAGGAGCACTTTGCAAGTGCGAACAACTCACTCACCGAAATCGCGGACACGGTCCGCTTCTACAGGTGTGTCTAACGTTGCAGGAGCGCATCTTGTGCGCGATCAGATCTGCTGCATATACTCCCGCGGGCTTACACCAGCTATTCGCCGAAAGGCACGCGCGAAATGCGAGGGATCGGTATACCCCAGCAGGCTGGCAATATCAGCCACGCTGTTATCCGCGTTCTGCATAAGCTCAATGGCGGTTTCATAACGCACCGTATCGAGCAGGCCCCGGTAGGACAACTGCTCGTCAGCCAGGCGTCGTTGTAATGTGCGGGTACTCAGGTCGGCAATGTTTGCGGCAAGTTCGACTGAAGGCGCACCATCCCTGAGGTGGCTGCGCAGTGCCAGCTTGAGGGTGCCGATAAAATCACGGGGCGGTTTGATCTTTCTGTAGCGGGGTGATGACAGCAACAAATCATCATTTAGCTGCGGGGCCTTGCCGAGCAACCGGTCGCTGATGCTGATATAACAGTGCGGCTGTCCGGTAATAAAGTCTGTTTGTGGGAAATGCTTGCGAATTCTTGCGCCGGGTTTTGTCCCAGAGCCCAGTCCGATCGTGCGGGGTTGCCAGCGCCTGCCGGCGAACAACTGGATGGCCGCCAGTGTGGCCATCAGTCCATACCATTGAAAATGAACATAGGCCGGGTGCTCGTTGCCGAAGCTGGTTTGATAGCACAGCCTGTGCGTGTTGTTGTCAGCCGGCTCGAGCCAGAGCGCAACCCGTGAGATTTCCGTGCTGGCAAATTTGCAGAACTGTTCCATTGCCTGGTGTAACGACGCAAGCTTCACCAGTCGTCGTGCCATCCCCGGGTCTGCTGCGTTCGCGCCGGATTGCAGGCCAACCAGGAACCCCAGGTCCCTGATGCCTTCACGCTCTGCCACCGTGGCAATAAAGTCCCAGTAGTTGTGACTCGGAATAAAACAATCGGCATCATCCATCGCCATGACCGGCAGGCTGCTGCGTTTTAGTTCACGCTCAACCCGCGCACCGGTCTGGTGCAAGTATTGGATGAACGGCATGACCGTTGCTACCCGGTGCAGGGGGATGGGGGTCAGCAGTGGGTCGGGCATCGGGTATGGAATCCAGTGTACATTATCAAGAAAAATTATAGATCATAAGATGGCGATTTAATATGGCGTGAAATGGCAGGTTCCGAACTATATATCAGCGTATTGTTTGCCCCTGATCGAGACTGTCTGGCCAAAAAACGACTAGACTCAGTCGTATCAGAGCCTGCGCTGAATGGCGTGTGTCAGTAAATACTTATTAACCGAAGGGGTTGCTATGTTTTCAAGCAGTTTCACACGTTCTTTCTTTGCCTTATTTCTGGCCACCTGTGCTTTGCTCTCTGTCAGTAGTCAGCTTGCCGCAGAGGCGGTAGTAGCTGATACCGTCTTCCGCAACGGCGATATCCATACCATTGATACCCTCGGTTCCCGCGTACAGGCCGTTGCCATCAAGGACGGCAAGTTCATCAAGGTCGGCAATAACGATGACATGAAGGCCGTTACCGGCAAGGGCACGGAGGTCATCAATCTGCACGGCAAGATGGTCATGCCGGGCATTATCGATACCCATATACATGCCGTGCGCGGCGGACTCGGGCAGCTGTATTTCTGCCAGTTCCCGGTTGAAAGCAGTGTCGAACAGATTCAGGCCGCGGTAAAGAAGTGTGCAGCAAAGAAGAAAAAGGGCGAGTGGATCGAGGGCAAGACCTTTAACTCGGCCATGGCCAAGAAGCTTACGGCCGCAATGCTCGACAAGGTCGCGCCCGACAATCCTGTATACCTGCACGATGATACCAACCACCTTGGCTGGCTAAACACCGCGGCGCTCAAAGCAGCCAAGATCACCAAGGATACGCCAGATCCTGCGGGCGGCTCGATTAATCGTGACAGCAGCGGCAACCCGACCGGCGTTATCCATGATGCGGCTGCGGCCCTGGTCATCAAGGTTATGACGCCACCGACAGCCGATGAGTTACGCAAGTCGGCGCAGTGGATTTTTGACAAGCTGAATGCTTACGGTGTCACCGGGGCGATACTTGCGCAGATGGACCAGGGGCGGCTCGATGCCTACCGCGCCATGGAAAAGGACGGTGACCTGCACATCCGCCTGCAGGGCAGCTGGGATTTCAATACCCGGTATGCCACGGTGACCATCGACAAGATGGCCGCGCGCTTTGCCACGCGTGACAAGCGTGGCCCCATCAGTGATCTCATCAACCCGGATGGTGTGAAGATCTACGCCGACGGCGTCTGGCTGGGTTACGGCTCACCCTTTATAGACATGTATGAAACCGGCGAGACCTAAGGCCGCCAGTCGATCGACCAGCCCACCATGAAGACCTGGGTGACACGCTTCGACAAGGAAGGCCTCAAGGTGATGATCCATGCTGTCGGTGACCAGGCGGTGCGCAATTCCCTGAATTCATTTGCGGCAGCCCGGCGCGCCAATGGCCCCGATGGGCCAAGACATCATTTAGGCCACAATACCTTCGTCCACCCGGATGATCGGGCACGTGCAAAGGGTATGAATATTGTCTCCGAAGTATCTCCTGTAAATACATGGTATCCAAGTACTTATTCTCCGGGGTTTGTGGAGTTACTGGGGGATGAGCGGGTCAAGAGCATGGTACCGGTCGGTGAACTGGTCCGCGACAGTGCGACGGTTAGCTATGGGTCAGACTGGGACAACGTCCCGGAACCCAATCCCTGGGAAGGCGTGCAAACACTGGTTACCCGCAGCAACCCGAAGAAGCCGGATCTGGGTGTGCTGGGACCTGATCAGCGCGTCGATCTGGAAACAGCGCTGCAGATCGTGACCATCAACGGCGCACATGTCATGGAACTGGAAAAAGTCACCGGGTCCATCGAGGTGGGCAAGGACGCAGACTTGATCGTGCTGAAGAAGAACCTGTTCAAGATTCCGGTGGAGAAGATTATCGATACCAGGGTGGAACGAACGGTACTGAAAGGCGAGACAGTCTATCCGCGCAAAAAATGATCCATATATATAATCGACCACAAATATTACAGGTGGTGTCATGTAGGAGCGCATCGCATGCGCGATTTGTCTTCTCGACCGAATCGCGCATACGATGCGCTCCTGTCCGGTATTCACCATTGATACAAAATTCAGGAACTCTAAGGAGAGAATCATGAAGAAATCAGGTCTGCTACAGCTAACAACAGTTCTCCTGGCAGCGCTGTCTGTCAACGGACTTGCCCTTGCGGCAGACGCAGGCGCGATTGGTGAACCCGGCCGTGATTCCGGCAAGCCGAACCCGCTGAAGAACGTCTACTTCGGTGAGCAGCACCTGCACACGCAGAATTCGCCGGATGCGTTTGCAGCCGGCAGCCGCCAGACATGGGACGAGGCCTTCCGCTACGGGCGGGGCGAAGAAGTCACGCTGCATACGATTGCTACCAAGAACAAGATAAAACGCAGAACCCCATATGACTTCATGGCCATCACAGACCATGCGGAATACTTCTCTGTGATGCCAAAGCTCATTGACCCGAAAGATCCGCTATCGAAGACGGATTTCGCAAAGAAGTTGCAAAAGAACGATCCGACTGCAGTCCAGACTATTCTTCATTCAATCCTGACCAGCACTGCAATGCCACAATACGTTGCCCCCGAGTTACTCGCGGATAACTGGCAGGCTTATGTCAAGGTTGCTAACAAGTACAATGACCCGGGCAAGTTCACGACCCTGATTGCGTTCGAGTGGACCTCGATCCCCAACGGACGCAACATGCACCGCAACGTGTTCTTCCGCAATGACACCGGCCCGAAGGCACCGTACTCTGCGTTTGATTCGTATCATCCGGAAGACCTGTGGACTTATCAGGAGATACAGCGCAACGAGGGTAATGAAAACTTCGCGATTCCACACAACGGCAACGTCTCCGACGGCTGGATGTACGCGCCGAATAAGTTCCTCGGCGGGCCAATGGATGATCGTTATGCGCGACGTCAGCAGGAGAATGAACCCCTCACCGAGATCATCCAGACCAAGGGCAGTTCGGATACCCATCCCGCATTGTCACCGAATGACGAGTTCGCCAACTTCGAACTGTTCCCGAACCTGATCAACGTCGGTCAGCCCAGCCAGATCAGGTATGGGTACATACGCCAGGGACTGGTCGAAGGGATGATCCTCGAGGGCACGCACGGCTATAACCCTTACAAGATGGGTATCGTCTCGGGTGCGGACAGCCACTCTGGTTATTCCAACAACGAGGAGTTCGGCTTTCACGGCTCCCACGGTGCATTGGAAGATACGCCACAGAAGCGTCTGAATCCCAAACCGGATGCGGCCGGCGACATGCCGTCGCGACTCGGATCGGCGGGTGCGACCGCTGTATGGGCTGAAGAAAACACGCGCCCCGCTATTTTTGATGCGATGAAAGCCAAAGAAACCTACGGTACCTCGGGCACCCTGATTCGCCTGCGCTTCTTCGGTGGCTGGGGCTATCCAAAGAACCTGGTGGAGAAGAAAGATTTTGTTAAAAGGGCGTACAAGGGCGGCGTGCCCATGGGCCAGGACCTGCCGAAAAAAGCGGGCAAGGCACCGACCTTTGCTGTCTGGGCCTTGAAAGATCCCGAGAGCGGCAACCTCGACCGCATCCAGATCGTCAAGGGCTTTATCAACAAATGGGGCCGGACAGACGAGAAGATCTACAACGTCGCCTGGTCAGATGATCGCAAGCCGGATCCCAAGACCGGCAAGCTGCCGTCAGTGGGTAACACCGTGGACGTCAAGACGGCGAAATACACCAACGACATCGGCGACAGCCAGTTGAGTGTGGTCTGGACCGACCCGGATTTCGATCCCAAACAAAAGGCGGTCTATTACGTACGTGTACTGGAAATCCCGACACCACGTTGGTCAACCTATGATTCGGTGAGCAGCGGCCTGCCTATCCCTGAAGGCATCCCGGTCACGCTCCAGGAACGCGCCTGGTCGTCACCCATCTGGTACACGCCGGATGAATCCAGGGAAACAAACAAGTGGATGGGTTTTCGTCCACATGGACAGCCCAAGGAATAAAGTCATGAAGAACAATATTAGCGTAGTGACACTGTCGGTATTGTGTTCGGCGTTGTTCGCGACCGGCGCATTTGCAGCGGACTCAGCCGGCGAACCCGGCCGCAGTTCCGGCAAGGCGAACCCGCTGAACAATGTTTATTTTGGCGAACAACATCTGCACACGGCGAATTCACCGGATGCCTTTGCCATGGGCACCCGCAACACGCCGGATGATGCTTACCGCTTTTGCAAGGGTGAAGCGATCAAGAAGATTGTCAGTGGCACGACTGTGAAGAAAAGTACGCCCTATGACTGGTGTGCAGTGACCGATCATGCCGAGTACCTGGGCATCATGCCGTTGATTATCGAGAAGGGAAATCCGATGGCAAAAACGCCAATCGGCAAGGAGATACTGTCGGGCGATCCGAAGAAGGGCGCGGAGGCCTTCCAGCAAATTATGGACTCGGTCGCGAACCTGGACCCTATCCCTTACATGTCCGATCCGAAGACGGCATCTGTTGTCTGGGAGAAGCAGAAGGAAGTCGCCAACAAGCATAACGACCCGGGCAAGTTCACCACGCTGATCGCGTTCGAATGGACCTCGCAGACCATGTACGAAAACATGCATCACAACGTTTTCTTTCGGGATGACAAGGGCCCCGATGTGGTCTACTCATCACTCGATTCCGTCCACCGGGAGGATCTCTGGACCTACCAGGAAGTTCAGCGGAAAAGCGGACACGAGAATTTCTCGATCCCCCATAATGCCAATGTCAGTAATGGCCTGATGTATGCCCCGACCATGTCCGATGGTACGTTCATTGACAAGCAATGGGCCGAACGCTCGAATCGCAATTCACCGGCTACCGAAATTATCCAGACCAAGGGTGCCTCGGAGACCCATCCGGCATTGTCACCGAACGATGAGTTTGCCGGCTTCGAGACCAGCTACGAGCATCTGCTCGGCTCGGGCGGTGTTGTCAGCAGGGTGAACAATGGCTATGTGCGACGGGCGCTGACCGATGGCCAGGGTTTCCAGGAGATGATGGGGGCGAACCCCTGGAAGTACGGCATCGTATCCGGTGCAGATTCACACGATGCTTTTTCGGATAACGAGGAGTTCAACTACGAAGGTGTGCATGGCAATACAGACATGACACCGAAGATCCGTCTAACCTCGGGTACCACCGTCGCTGGCGAACCGCCAACGCATTTTGGTACACCGGGTGCTACCGGTGTCTGGGCACCGGAAAATACACGCACAGCAATCTTCGATGCCATCAAGAAAAAAGAGACCTTTGGCACCTCCGGTCCGCTGATTCGGGTACGCTTTTTCGGTGGCTGGGACTATTCGAAGGACCTGGTTAAAGACAAGAACTTCGTGAAGAAGGCCTATAAAGAAGGGGTGCCCATGGGGCAGGACTTGCCAAAGAAATCAGGCAAGGCACCGACCTTCGCAGTGTGGGCGCTTAAAGATCCCGAGAGCGGCAACCTTGATCGTGTACAGATCATCAAGGGCTGGTACAAAGCCGGCCATCCGTGGGAGAAGGTCTATGACGTTGCCTGGTCCGATGGCCGCAAAGTGGATGCCAGCACCGGCAAGTTGCCGGCGGTAGGCAATACGGTGGATATCAAGAATGCCAGCTATACCAATAATATTGGTGATACCCAACTGGCGGCGGTATGGACAGACCCGGAGTTTGACCCGTCCCAGCATGCGGTGTACTACGTGCGCGTGATCGAGATTCCGACGCCGCGATGGACGACCTTTGATGCCAAGGCGCTCGGTGTTGAACCGCCAGCAGATGTCCCTGCGACCATCCAGGAACGTGCCTGGTCTTCACCGATCTGGTATACACCGGAAGCCAAGCTGGTGAAGAAGCAGGATTTCTATCCCGGCCTGAAGCCTTGGTTGCCTTAAAATAGCGCTGTTGTAGGAGCGGACCTTGTCCGCGATTTCGGTGGTTGATTCGATCGCGCACGAGATGCGCTCCTACATAGTTCGTTCCAGTGAGCGGGTTATTAGAAACAAGAGGATTTATCAGAAGTGAAGTTGTTACGTGAGCCGCTGGTGCACTTTATGTTCATGTATTTCTGATGCTTGCAGTTATTGTTACCAGATAGCACTATTTATTGGTAACCATGAGGCGGTTGAGGATATTATGAGCAAAAACACAAGTATTGCTTTAGGCGACCATTTTCAGGATTTTGTGCAAGGGCTGGTGTCACGAGGCCGTTTCGGCACAACCAGTGAGGTCATACGGGCCGGTTTGCGGCTTTTGGAAGAGCAGGATGCCAGGTTGGTAGCGTTGCAGAAGGCCATACAGGAAGGGATTGATAGTGGCCCGGCTGAACCCTTCGACTTTGATGCCTATACCAGCTCCAGGGAAAGCGAGCTGAAACGTGGCTGAATATTGGCTGCGACCAAAGGCACTATCCGATATCGACGCGATCTGGGACTACAATTAAAACCTGGGGTGTCCAGCAAGCGCGAAGTTATATCACCGGATTGCGCGACGTCTGCACAGAGTTGGCTGAAAACCCCGATTTGGGAAAACGCAGGGATGAGTTGTACAAGGGGCTGCGGGTTTACCCATCGGGCAAGCATGTGGTCTTTTATATCACCATGGATAAGGGCATCGATGTCGTACGTATTCTGCACGGGAGCATGGATACTCTCCGTCATCTAAGGTAGTGGGGCATCATCAGGACGCTATCCGACAATAAACGGGCGTATTACTGAGAAGAGGATTTATCAGAAGTGAAGTTGTTACGAGAACCGCTGCTGCACTTTATGTTCATCGGCGCGGCCATCTACCTGTTGTATGGCGTGTTCGCCGAGCCGGTACTGGAGGCTGATGACAAGACCATCGTGGTGACGGCGGGTGAGATCGAGTGGATGCAAACCGCCTGGCAGAAACGCTGGAACCGGCCGCCGACGGCGGAAGAGTTAGATGGCCTGGTACAGCAGTACATTAAGGAGACCGTGCTGTATCGCGAAGCGCTGACCATGGGGTTGAACCAGCATGACCAGGTGATTCGCCGTCGGCTGGCGCAGAAACTGGAGTTTCTTGCCAAGGACCTGGTGGCGCTGACGCCGCCTACCGAGGCAGAGCTTCAAAGCCATTTCGATGAACATCAGGACCGTTACCAGGAACCGGTGCTGTATACCTTTACCCAGGTGTTTATCGATCCGGACAAGCGCGGTGACACAACGCTGGATGATGCCGCGGTGAT
>Ga0209013_10002214_pt1 | contig 17676 bp, 12 predicted proteins | sample Cruoilmetagenom2_FD_187291 | JGI IMG/M metagenome (GOLD analysis project Ga0209013, IMG submission 187291) | Oil polluted marine microbial communities from Coal Oil Point, Santa Barbara, California, USA - Sample 2 (SPAdes) (version 2) | ecosystem: Environmental > Aquatic > Marine > Oil seeps ...
TCTCGCCAGGGATATCTGGATGGCGAAGACCAAAAAACACTGATATCCTTCCTGCACTTTGGCGATCCACTGGCAAGTCCTTCAACCGCGGAAAGGATACAGGCTAAATCCCCTGTGGTCGACTCCCGACACAAACCGGCTGAGGTGAAAACCGTTTGTGATCGCTCCAACCTCACTACGGATATCCCATCTGCGACGTTGATGCATGTAAAGCATGTCGTCAAACGCTATCTTCCCGGTATGGAAGGGGCGGAAATGGTGCTTAGTACGGAAAAGAAGGTATGCAGTGGAGATGGTCATGATTGCGCCACAGCTCATTTTGGGAGCAAAGTACACGAGGAAACGCTTGGGCAGCGCCATGTAGTGACCTTAAGCAAGAAGTTTGAGACCCCACAAAACAACGGTAAAACAACCCATCGTCATTACGCCCGGGTGACATTTGATAAAGCTGGGAAGATGGTGAAGTTAGCAGTATCTCGCTAAACAAAAAAGGATACGGTTTCCTCAAAGAAAATCGTATCCTTCTCTTTCTAAAATCCAATATTTCTTACTTCTGCAATTTTTCGAGCAACTTCCATTCTTCAGCGGCAGCCAAACGAGCTTGTTTCTGCCAGAACGCGGCTCCAGTACTGGGGAGGTTGTTATTCTTTAAGATCCCTTCTAATGTTTCCCGATCCATCAAGCCCAACTGCTCAAAGGAATATACTCTAGCCTGATAGAGGATAGCTGCGCTCTTGGGGCCAACCCCTTTTAACTTTCGGAAATCATCTTTCTTAATGGGGAGGAGCTTGACTTCTGAGCGAGGAGCCTCTATAACGACCGCGGATGTCCGTTCATAACTGGGGATAAAGAACCAGCGCAGGAACCACCAGATCATCAAGCCAAAAGGTACTCCGATCAAAGTGAACCAGAACCATCCAGCAATCGACCTCTCACTCTTTCCTGAAAGAAAAAACACCTGGGCCTCCTACATGAACTACTAAATTTCCCGGTCTGAATTCATTATACATCACCAGTTGATCGGATATCCTCTCTAACCATCCTCCGTCGTCATGATAAATAATGGTTTCATGGAGAACTTCTTATAATGGGGCCTCAGGCGTTCAGTGTGGTAGAAGCGTTTCACATCTACCACCTTGCTTTTACCGGACAGGACCTCAATAGGCATATTATCATAACGTCCGTTCTTGAGAACTACCAGCCGCCCATGTACACCAGTCAGGATCAGATCCAGGGCCAGGTTGCCGTAAGCCATAGGAACGATCGAATCGATGGCATCCGGGCTCCCGCCGCGGACCAGGTACGCTAGCTTCTGGTGGATGACATTGATCTTCTTTCCGTTATTATATTTAGCAGAGCGGTTCTTCAATTCTTCTGATACCAGATCGCCGATGCCTCCCAATTTTTTATGGCCGTACGCATCCTTAATTGAATCCTCAAAGATCATCTCACCACCAGTGAACATGGCGCCTTCCGATACCAGGACAATTGAGTAGCGGCTGGGATTCTTAAAACGGTCCTCAGCCAATAATTCCGTCAGGCGTTCGATATCGAATCTATATTCCGGGATCACGCAGCGATTCGCCGCGCCCGCCATCGTGGGCAGCATAGCGGTAAATCCCGCATAACGCCCAAAAACCTCCAGCACAAGAAATCGCTCATGGGAACCGGCTGTTGTGCGCAAATTATTTACGATCTCGATCGTCCGGGTAACAGCAGTGCTAAAACCAATGCAGTAATCCGTACCTGGTACGTCGTTATCCATCGTCTTGGGAATGCCAACAATGTTCACTCCCTTTCTATAAAGTTCTACTGCGTAGCTGAGGGTATCGTCGCCGCCAATAGGGATCAAATAATCAATTCCCAGCCAATCCAGGTTCTTGATCACTTCGGGAGTAAGATCGTTCTCCTCTTCGGTGTATTCATCTTTCAGATGTAATGGAACTGCATCTAAGGTGACTTTACTGGGACGGGTCCGGGATGTGTGCAAAAAAGTTCCGCCAGTGCGGCCCATTTTGTTAACCCGCTCTTCAGTCAGGGTCTCATAGTTATACTGGTTATCAGCCTTTTTATCACGAATCAGCTCCGTTACACCTGCCCAACCGCGCCTTAAACCGATCACCTGGTAGCCTTCCCTAAGGGCTCGAATAGTCACAGCACGGATAGCCGGGTTCAAACCAGGAACATCACCGCCGCCAGTTAAAATGCCAATCACACCTTTTTTTCTTTTTACTGCAACCATCGTCCTTCCTCCAGCTTAATAAACCTCGAATTTTAGCATCACCCATTATAGACGAGAATGAGTTTTTGTGAAGAATAATAGTGATTAGAACAATATTCCGGAGATTGAATAATTTCCGGGAGAAGATGTAAAACTACTTCACAATCTTCCCCATTGACGAGACATCATAACCAGGGCGTTCAGCAACAGCTTTTCTGAACCTGGGATCCTCCAATAAATCCATCAAAGGAACCAGCAACTCAGATTCGGCATACTCTTCCGGAATCAATAGATCATATCGCTCAGAATAAAGGGGCAAAAAATCAAGATCCAGGGCATAAGAAGCCGCTTCAATCCCGAGGGCACAATCTGCCCTGCCAGAAGCCACCACAGCTGCAGCTCCCAAGTGTGTATATTCTTCATGTGCATATCCACTGACACTCTCTGGTGGTATGCCAAGCTCCCCCAGGTGGTAATCGAGCAGTAAACGGGTTCCAGCGCCATGCTGGCGGTTGACAAAACCGAGGTCCTTTCGGTTCAGATCCTCCAATCCCTGGATGTTTTTAGGATTTCCTTTGGCCAGGAAAAGTCCCTGGGTGCGTCCTACCAACGTGACTACACGCAAGGAAATCTCAGGAATATGCTGTTTGACATAAGTGAGATTGTATTCTCCGCTCTCGGGATCCAGCAAGTGGGAGCCTGCCAAGTGGGTTTCTCCCCGCTTTAAAGCCATGATACCACCCAGACTGCCAACGTTGACCGATGCTAATCGACGCTGGTGAGGTGACAGGAACTGGGCCATCAGGTCAAGAGTCAAGTCATGGGATCCGATCACAAATATAGTATTTTCAAGTTCATCTCGCGAGCGATATAACCGCACCTTGACAGGATCGCCAGCTTGCAGACCCTGCACTCCCCTTGGTATGACCACCAAACCATCAGCCCTCACCAGGGATGTAATCACTCCCGATCCACGGGAAAGCGGCGCCGCCAGGACTTTATCTCCAAGGTAACCAACTGCCACCCGCAAATATTCGTCATCCCCAGCGGGAGAGTTTACTTTACGCGTAATTGAGGCTGTCAGTTCTTCTGGTTTTGTTGGGACTCGGCCCAACCATTTCGCCAGCAATGGTTCCACAAATATCTCTGCTGTCAATGCAGCAGAAACAGGATAACCCGGTACCCCTATAATGGGAGTATCCTTCCCTTCACCTTCAATCATCCCCAAGATTACTGGATGGCCTGGTCTAACTGCCACACCATGCACAAGCAGTTCTCCACACTCTTCAACAATCCGGGATGAGTAATCTTCCGAGCCTGCTGAAGAACCGGCCACAAGCAATACCAGGTCATGCTCTCGAGCTGCTTTATCTACCTCCAATTTGATCTGTTGATAGTCATCTGGAATGTTCTCGATCCGAGTGGCCTCACCGCCCCATTCCTTGATTTGAGCAGCCAGAACGATCGAGTTATATTCAATAATATCTCCTGCCTGAAGTGGATCCCCTGGATATACTAGTTCGGTTCCGGTTGGGATCACAGCCACTTTAGGCCTGCGGGCTACATCCAGAGTGTCATAACCAGCCCCTGCTGCCGCTCCCAGATCCACGGGTTTTAGTTTATGTCCGTGCGGCAAGACCAGTTGGGTTGCAACCATATCTTCACCCATTACACGAACATGAGTCCAGGGAGAAACCGCCGCCCTGATCTGGATCGCATAGGGTTGGCGGGGGTTTTTGGCAGTTTCGCCATTTTCGTTTAACGCTTCAATATTTTCTATGGGAATCACCGCATCAGCCCATTCGGGCAGCGGGTCGCCGGTATCCAGATATGTGGTATCTATGTCATATTTAAGTGTGATTGGAGCTGTTTCCAGGGCGCCGAGAGTTCGTTCTGATTTAACTCCAAAACCATCCATAGCTGAAGCGTGATAATGAGGAGAGCTGATCTTGGCCCAGAGTGTTCCTGCCAGGATCCGGCCTACAAGGTTTTCATCCAGTGCCAGGCGGTCGACCCCAAGGAGCCTCCACAAACCGGCAGCCTGGATTTTCTCTTGTAATCGACTCCTGGCTTCTTCCAGGGGTATATCATCCAGATAGATTTTTGACATCATTCCCCCGCAATCTTACTCATCGGGAAGTGTGCGGGCATGATACTGAATATAACCAGCCCAAGGGCTAAAAGATGTTTGAACATAAAGTAATTTTATCAGCAACAGGAACAACAACCCATCTAGTTAGAAAACACGCCAAACAATAATACTTGGCGTGTTTTCTTTTAATTGGTGGTCCGGTGGATAATTTCCGTTAGGAAATATAGACCAATCTTATGCTATGAAAAAATCCTAATTCGTACCTTTAGGCCAAAATTCATATATACAATCATTGACGATTCTGTGTATCTTATCCCCTTTCATAGTTGCATTGCATTCGCAAGATGCATAAACCGTATTTCCACCATATGGCGAGCTATGTGTCCACCACAAATTGACTTCATCCCCATTAAATTCAAATCTTCTTACAGTACAGTCAAATCTTTCATCTTCTGTAAAAATATTTAAAAGCTCCTCGACACCACTATAACCCTCATGGGTTGCTCTATAACTTACATATTCAGGCCCTGTAAAAATGATCTCAATATCCTCTGTGACTAATTGCAGAGCATTTTCTAAATTACCTTCAACAGCGGATTTGCAAAATGCAATAAAAGCATCTTCTGCATAAGGATTTGGAATTGGGGTTGCAGGAACAGAAGTTTCTGTAGGAGGAGTTTCTGTTTGACTAGACGCACAAGCAGATAATAAAATGATAGTAATTAGCAGAAACATAATTCTCTTCATCATATATCCTTCCTTTTGTTGATGATATTAAATACAAAAAGTATAACAATCGGAGACATTGATGTCGGCGTAGAAAGTTTATTCTATAGTGAAATGGGATGTAAGTGCGGTGAGATACTTTGGATTATTACGTTCTTTGTCGCATAACTCTTATCATTATATATAATTTGAAATAGTAATTCAATACCCCGCTTTACATTGTGAATTGGTGGAACTCTCAGCCTTTGAGACTACAAGTAACTATGTTCAAAAGCTGGATAACTCAGAAGTTTTGAATGTACAGAAAATACATGGAACGGCGGATAGTTAATCTTCACAGCCTAATTATAAAGCCATGTTATAGTAAATATCCGGACGGATCACATTTATGACTCGAAGAATGCGCAAAGGCCTAGAGTATATTGGGTTAGATTATGAGAGTTTTTCCGAATTCAATGAAGGTATGGAATACTTATAACAAGGCGATTCTTATGCCCTAATAAGCTTTGTAAGTCGGGAATTCCCCCACATTTTTATTCATCAGGTAATGTACGGGCATGATATTGGATATCATCCGCCTCTTCAAAACTTCCTAACGCCCTGGCATGATCAGCAGCCAGGGTATAAAATTCCTGGGCCCGATCAAAGACTCTGGCTTTTTCGAAATGATGAGCCACACTGATGCTCCTCTCAGGACCAACTCGTTCAGCCAACCATGTCGCAACCGCATGATGACAAGCTTCTTTTAGATCATCCGGTAATCGTTGATAGGCTACTTCTCGCAGTAATGAATGCTTAAAAATATATTCCCGATCGCCCGAAAACGAGCTCCCCACTCTCAAAAAGGCTAATTCCTTTTCCATCAACTCGTCCAGGGATTTCTGAACTTTGCCCACTAGATTGTGGCTGGAAACATCTAATACCTGGGTCACTCCCGGCGCACCCCGGTAAGCTGCCAGGACAGAACCTTTCCAAAATACCCTGCCAGACACTGCGGCAAAATATGCTGTAGCCCGGCCTTCTAATGACAGAGAATCCAGGCGTGATTGCAGCAGGGCCTCCAATGTTTTTGGAAGTTTTTTTACACTGGCCTCATTAAATTCTCCGGTCGCAAGTACATTCTTGACCATCTCTTCCAGGTAATAAGGATTCCCTTGAGATTTTTTCGCAAGGGCAATCAATATATTTTCATTCTCTTCTTTTAGTACTGGGTAAGCTTCCCTCACCAGAACTGCAGAAATTTGCAGCGGCTGTAATTCGATCCGGTCAGCGTCCAAGAACTCGATCCCACCTTCATCTAAGAAATTTTCTCTAGCGCTGGTTAGCATTAAGAGCGGCAATCCCCGGCCATTGGTTCCCCAAAGGTGTTTAATTAATTTTAGGCTGCCAGGATCCGCCCATTGCAAGTCATCCAGGATCAATACCACAGGACCCCGTTGAGAAGCTCTAACCAGCAGTTCTCCTACCAATTCAAAAGCTCGTTCCATCCTTTCAATTGGTTTGGTTCGATACGGATCCAGGTAGCGGCTTTTCGCCCAATTCACACCTATCAAACTACCAAGGAAATGAGATACTTCCACTGCCGTTATTTCTCCTAACGCCCTCCCCCACAGGGTCAAGACACCATCAATGGTTTTCTTTTGAGAGACTTCCAACGGATCATCTTCGTTAATTTCAAAACGATTGGACCAGAGCTCTTTCCAGAGATAATACGGAACACGAGAGGTTTGTTCCAGAGCCCGGCTGGACATCACGGAAAGAAGAGGGTTTTCAGTTTCAAGGTGACCGGCAAATTCAAATAATAAACGTGATTTGCCCACTCCCACTGCGCCGGTGACCAGCGCCAAGTGAGGTTTGTTCTTTTCCTGGGTGCTTAGGAATATATCGGCCAATTGATCCATCTCATTGCTTCGTCCAACGAGGTTAGTTACCAGACCGCCTCTGCTGCGGTAGCGTAGTTTGGTTGGCTGGGGAAGCTCTTCCATGATCTGGAAGATATTCACGAGGGCTTTTGTATTGACCAACTGGATCGGGGCTAGACGTTTGACCTGGAACGCTCCCCGGATGTCCTGGAAAGTAGCTTCGCTCACGATTAAGTCCCCTGGCTGACCACATTCTTCCATGCTCTTAGCTATTTTAACTGTATCGCCAAGCACAGTGTATTCTCCGCGCGCACCCATATTACCAACCAGAGCCAGCCCAGTATGGATACCCATCCTCAGGCGAAGGGACTTGGCCGCTGGATGCGTAGCGGATTCTTGATATCGCTGTAGTCCGTCCATTAAGGCCAGACTGGCAAATACAGCCTTTTCAGTATCATCTTCCTGGGAATCTGGTGCCCCCCAGATCACCATCAGGGAATCTCCGAGTTGGTTAACAATCAAACCCCCATGTTCCTTGATGATCTGGTTGAATTCCCCCCATAGTTCTCCAGTTTCCGAGCTGACATGCTCCGGTTTAAGCTGATCCGCCAGAGCAGAAAAACCAATAATATCCACAAATAGAACGCTTACTAACAGACGTTCATCAGATGACTTGGAACCTTTTTCCGAAATCATTCATTCTCCTCATAAGAAGGTACAGCATATTCTACCAAGATTCAATTAATAACATGACTAACAAATTTTATAGCTCAGCAGTTTAGAAACTTGATTGAATTAACAATTTTGATATGCTATTATCAATTTATCTCTCAAAACATCAATAATTTTCGGAATATCACCGCTCTATCTCTCTCTCGCATTTCAATGCCAAGCAAACAAGGCATTGTTTTGTATGACTATATATTCGGATCAATTATCTGCATGGGAGTTTAAAATGAAACAGAACTCTTCTTTTAGATTTGCATCCCAGATTCGATCTTATGCCCTTCCTATTCTGGTCATCACCTTTGGCCTCCAATTCATAAGATCATTTATTCCAGGTTTGGTCTGGTATCTGCGTGATACAGTCGCCGTGGATACATTGAGCTTGATACCTTATGCCTTCGGCACCTTCGCCCTTGGATTTCTAGCGCCTCTGATCCGCCGCATAGCTGGGACAAAAGTTGCTATGTGGATCACTGCTGGCGGGTTGGCCCTAATGCGGGTTGTTGAGCAGATCAGCAGCAACCCTGAGATCGATCTCTGGCTAAACATCGCCGGGATCGGATTATTTCTGAATTTTTTAGTTATTTTCATTGGCTGCACTCGAGAATCAAGTACCAATTCATCTGAACGTTGGACCTACGGCCTGGTCTTAGGTTTCGCCCTCGATACAGGATTGAGAGGTATCTTCGGCCCACGTGACCTGAGCACAGTTGCCGGATTTTTACCCATGGCTATCATCGTCATCTTGGCTGGTTTGATTTTCTTGGCCCTTGGCCGAGAACCAAAACCAACCCCAGGGTTCAAGTATGATTCAAATGGCAGGTACAGCATAGGTTTACTAGTGATCGGTTCTTACATGGTCCTACAGCTACTTTATTTCCAAAGTTCGGGTTGGCTGGAAGAAGTGGCCAGTTTAGGATTTCCGTTAGGATTTATCATCATCATGCTGGGTTATTTAGTTGCAGCCCGGGGCCTGGGGTTAGGCTATGCCAATCCCCGTCTTATGCATCCATTACTGGCGATTGGGTTCGGAATCCTGTTGGTAATAACAGTATTCATCGCCAACCACTTGGCAGGTTTTGCCATTCTAACTCTTCTAATCGGTCAGTTTTTCCTCGGTTGGGGCCTGGCCGGGATCGGGTTAAACAACGAGCTTGGAAATAAGCGAGGTTTGTGGCGAACAACCCTGGCAGTCACAGGAGGTATGATACTTTTCTTGGCCCTGTCTTTTGCCTTTTATCTAGCGCTCGACATGGCATTACCCATTCCGCGGGACAGTTTTCCCGCTATCGCTGCCGGGATTCTCGGCATCATGATAACCGTTACCGCTTTCCAGAATCGGGCCAAATCCACTACAACCTGGGACCACACCGGCACCATCGCTGCCGGGATCCTGATTTTGATCCCGGTAGTTTGCTTGATCCTGTGGAGTACTCCACCTGTGCCCTCCCAACCAAAAGGCCTTCCTGTTAAGGTGCTGACCTACAACATTCATTCCGGATATAACGTGGACGGGGGACAGGATTTTGAAGCCATCGCCCAGGTGATCGAGGATTCCGGGGCGGATATTATCGGGCTCCAGGAAGTATCCCGGGGGCGACTGATGGATGGCGCTGTGGATATGACCACCTGGCTATCCAGACGTCTTGAAATGCAAGTCCTCTTCCTGGGAACTGGAGAACCAACCTGGGGCAACGCCCTGCTCTCCAGGTATCCGATCATCGAATCGGGGGAAGGTAACCTGCCGGATGAAGGTTCGCTCATCAAACGCGGATACCTATGGGCAGCCATAGACGTGGGAGAAGACAAACCACTGTATGTGATCGTGACCCACCTACACCATATAGTCGCAGACAGTCAGGTCCGCCTGGCCCAGGTGCCAGTGATCCTGGATTTCTGGAACAACCGTGGGCAAACTATATTGCTAGGCGATCTTAACGCAGGGCCAGATTCAGCCGAGATGGGGCTGATCTCCAGGGCAGGACTGATCGATTCCTGGGCGGAATCAGGAGTTGGTGATGGCTTTACATATTATGCGACCGATCCCCATAAGCGGATAGATTTCTTGTGGCTCAGCCCGGACCTAGAGGCCCGCGAGATTAAGGTCATACAAACCCCTGCCTCGGATCACTTGCCGGTACTGGGAGAGATAAATTTAAAATAGTAGATCTCTCCGATTTGATGCAAAGAAAATTAAGATGGTCTCATTTAGATTCAAAGCTAGTCGAACTGGTATAGCATTTACCACTGAGCCCATCCTGGGAACAAGCTTTAACAGTAACATTGATCTGATGACCAATCGTGCTGGAGCTGAATGCCGGGCTTTTTACAATCCCTTGATTACCTACCGACACCTTGGCCGCATTTCCAAATTTATCACCTGATATCACCAATGATTCAGCCGTTATGGTGTCCTTAAAAGTCGCAGAATACGATTGCAACGCCACATTCCCTGAATTTCGTACATATACTGCAACAACAGTCCCTTCTGTTGTGTTCTTATAAACCACAGCAAAGTTCATAATAGGTGGAGGTTCTGGAGGTGGAGTGAACACCGGTAAGAGATCAGTATTTCCTTCTGTTGTTGCATACTCATTCCATAACCAACAATTGTAGCCTTTTTCATTCTGATCCTTCACAAACCAAAAAGACTCATTCTGGTTCTTACCCAGCAGATCCACCTGGTCTCCAGCACCAAATATATGGATCAGTTCAAAAACATCTTTAGGACCAAGCCGGCAATTTGTATTATTTGTGATCTTGGCAGTAAGAACTTCCGGTTCCGGTGTAACGGTTGCCGTAGGTGATGGTGTCAAACTTGGGGTTTCCACAGGTGGACCCTCTTCAGTCGGGCTTGTTACGTCTCCCTCGTCATCAGAATCTTCATCAATTTTCGGTTCTTTTGTGATTAGCAATTCTGCAATTGCTGTATTTGCCTGGGCTGTTTTTTCATTCTCTTCAGCATCCCCTGTCCAAACGACCTTGAATGGAAGGCTGCATGACAGGGTGCTTATTACCAAGATAAGGATAGAAATGAATATGAGCACCGGGTATTTATTTTTTTGTTTTGTGTTTTCCAATGAATTCTTCATCTTCCCTCCATATAAAATATTAGCGGGATAATATTTTCACATAATTTTTGATTCGACACTTGAAGATCGACTCATTAATTATGCTAGATATCCTTATTATATATAAAACACTATGGAAATGTAAATTTATTGACTGTGTAAAATGCCTCTGATATAATCTCAATCTCATCAGCGGGTGTGGCCAAGTGGTAAGGCATTAGCTTCCCAAGCTAATATGCACGGGTTCGAATCCCGTCACCCGCTCTCATTTATATAACTTCCCGGAGATTTCGAGATATCCGGGAAGTTTGTTTTAAAGGGAAGCTTTTTTAATTCAGAGACCTCTGTGGTTTGCCTTGACATGTTATACTTCACTACAAGCGATTTTCAATTACAGGAGCGTGAAATGAAAGATTTTCTGGCAATTGCTGATTACACCCCGGAGGAAATTCAGACCATCCTTGATCAGGCTGTTGAACTGAAAAAGGAATGGAGTGAAAAAGGCAATTCCCCTCTATTTAAGAACAAAGTATTAGCTATGATCTTTCAGAAACCCAGTCTGCGGACCAGGGTTTCCTTTGATATGGCCATGCGCCACCTGGGCGGAGATGCCCTTTACCTTTCACCAGCAGAGATCGGCCTCGGTAAAAGGGAATCCATTGCCGATGTGGCCCGGGTGGTCTCCGGCTACGTGGATGTGATCATGGCTCGCGTTTTTGACCATCAGCATGTGCTCGAGCTCGCAAAATGGGCTAATATCCCGGTCATCAACGGATTAAGCGACTACAACCACCCCTGCCAGGCTGCGGCCGACGCGCTTACCATCCAGGAGAACCTGGGAAAATTGAAAGGGCTTAACGTCGTTTACATTGGAGACGGGAATAACGTATCTGTCTCTCTGATGCATATTTGCGCCAAACTAGGCGCGAACTTCACCATCGCCAACCCGGAAGGGTATGGCATGGACCAGGAAGCTGTCGCGCTGGGAGAGAAATTTGCTCAGGAAAGCGGAAGCACTATCCGCCAGCTTGCGGATCCTGTCGAAGCAGTTCAAGGCGCCCAGGCCATTTACACAGACACCTGGGTTAGTATGGGGCAGGACGAGGAAACAGCCAAGCGCAAAGCGATATTCCCGCCCTACCAGGTCAACCAGAAACTATTGGAAGGTGCGGATAAAGATGCCATTGTGCTGCACTGTCTGCCAGCTCACCGCGGTGAGGAGATCACCGATGAAGTGGCTGACGGACCGCATTCCCGCCTATTCCCCCAGGCGCACAATCGACTTCACGCTCAAAAAGCCATCCTGGTTAGGTTATTAACCTGATCACTAATGATGAGGTGTTTTCTATGAATATTTGCATTCCAAAAGAAAGGCGCGATTCTGAATACCGGGTGGGTCTCACTCCAGCTGGCATCCAGCTGCTCACCCAGCAAGGCCATACCTGTTTTGTAGAAAAGGAAGCTGGCCTGGGAAGCGGTTTTACTGACCACTCCTACCAGAAAGCCGGAGCTACAATTGTTTACAACGGCGAGGAAATCTACGGTCGGGCAGACCTGATTCTTAAAGTAGCCAGCCCAATCAAGGAAGAATACAGCTGGATGCAGGATGGTTTGACACTAATGGGTTTCCTGCACTTATCTGCCGGATGGGCTGACAAGGTCGACGCCCTGATCGATAAGAAAATCACCGCAATTGGTTATGAAATCATCCAGGAAGTTAATGGCAACCTACCAGTCCTTAAACCACTCAGTCATTTGGCTGGTCACATGGTGCCTCAGATTGCCGCTACTTTGGCTCAAAATAATTATGGTGGTCCAGGCTTTGCCCTGGGCGGTGTGCCTGGTATTCCGGCTGCGGATGTGGTTATCATTGGCGCCGGTACATTAGGTCGAAGCGCTGCCCGGTCCTTCCTGGGTCTGGGAGCCAATGTCCACATGCTGGACAGCTCTCTGGAAGTCCTGCAGCAGATTGATGATGAATTTTCCAGTCGGATCAGCACTCTGGTCAGCTATCCTTTTAACCTGCGAAAAGTCTGTTCTTTTGCTGATGTGCTGGTAGGAGCAGTCTTGGTTCCGGGAGCTCCAAGTCCTGTGATCGTTAACAGGGAAATGGTCAAACTTTTACACAGCCGGTCAATCATCATTGACTGCGCAATTGATCAAGGCGGGTGCATAGAAACCAGCCGTCCAACCAATCACAGCAATCCCACATATCTCGAAGAGGATGTGATCCATTATTGCGTCCTCAATATGACCGGTGTATTGGGACGTACAGCCACTCATGCCATGAGCAATGCTACCTGGCCCTTCATCACCCAAATTGCTGAGATTGGAGTTGAAAAATCCCTCAAAAAAAATCCAGCATTAAGCAATGGGGTTTATACAACCCAGGGCAAGATCATTAATCAAGCTTATAAACGCGCCCTTGAAGGCAGGAAAAAATTATGAGTTGGACCGAACAGTATTCACAAAAAGTTGTCAGCGCTGCGGAAGCAGTTAAAGCTGTAAAATCAGGCGATAGAATTTTCCTTACTGGTAACTGCTCTGTACCCAAAAATATCCTGGCTGCATTGGTTGACCGGGCAAAAGAGCTGAAGGATGTAGAGATCAACCAGGCCCTAACGGTAGGATCGGCCGATTATGTCGCCCCGGAAATGGAAGGTCATCTGCGGGTCAACACCATGTTTATCAGCCACAACACTCGCCAAGCCGTACAGGCGGGACGGGCAGACTTCACACCTGTTCTGCTTTCAGAATTCCCCCTGCTCTTTAAGAACAAAATCCTGCCGGTAAACGTGGCCTTTGTGCACCTCTCCCCGCCCGATGCCCACGGCTACTGCAGCTTTGGCGTCGAAGTAGGCCTCAGCAAAAGCCCTGCAGAATCCGCCGAGATCATTATCGCTGAGGTGAACGAAAAGATGCCCCGCACCCTGGGAGATTCCTTCATTCATGTCAGTGACATCGATTACATCGTTCCGGTGGATTATGAACTCCCGGAACTAGCTATGGGGGAAGGCAAACCCACTGAAAAAGTGGAGAAGATCGCTACTTATATCGCCGAATTGATCCCCGATGAAGCCACCATGCAAATGGGTATCGGCGCGGTGCCGGACGCAGTCCTCAAACACCTGTACGATAAAAAGGACCTGGGCATTCACACTGAGCTGTTCTCGGACGGCGTGATCGACCTGGTGGAAGCCGGCGTGATCACCAACGCCAAAAAGACCCTCCACCCGGGCAAGATAATCGCCGGTTTTATCCTGGGCACCAAACGTATTTATGAATGGGTTCACAACAACCCTTTGATCGAGTTCTTACGCACGGAATATGTCAACGATCCCTTTGTCATCTCACGAAACCACCGCATGGTCGCGATAAATTCCGCCATTGAAATCGACCTGACCGGCCAGATCTGCGCAGACAGCATCGGTACCAAGCTTTACAGTGGTGTCGGCGGGCAGTTAGATTTCATTTACGGCGCCTCGCGCTCCAAGGGAGGAGTGCCGATCATCGCCCTGCCCAGTACGGCCAAGGATCTCAGCCGCATAGTTCCCACCCTCAAAACCGGTGCCGGTGTTGTCACCACCCGCAACCATGTCCGTTATGTGGTCACGGAATACGGTGTGGCTGACCTGTATGGAAAAACCATCCGGGAACGGGCCCAGGCACTTATAAATGTCTCCCATCCAGACTTCAAAGAAGAGCTGACAGAACAAGCCCGGGAATTACACTATATTTAGATTTATACCTGAAATAAGAATAAGAGGATTTTATGGAACGCCGGGCTAAGATCATTGCCACCCTGGGTCCTGCCAGTCAGGATAAAAAAACTATCAAAAACCTGCTCAAGGCTGGCATGGATGTGGCCCGAATCAATTTCTCGCATGGAACGCACCAGGAACATGCCCAGGTGATCCAGAACTTGCGGGATTGTGCCCGGGAATTGAACCGTTCAGTAACCATCATGCAGGACCTTTCCGGCCCCAAGATCCGTACCGGGGAAATGACTGATGGGACCGTGGAGTTGATCGAAGGAAACCAGTTAGTCCTTACAACAGAAGAAATACTTGGGACACCAGAAATTGTCCAGGTCAACTTCTCCGACCTGCCCCAGAGCGTAAATGTGGATGGGCGGATCCTACTCGATGACGGCCGACTAGAGCTGTTGGTCAAGGCTATCAAGGGTCAGCGAGTCATTACCGAGGTAATTCAAGGTGGTCCCTTAAAAGCTCATAAGGGCGTTAATCTACCGGGAGCAAATCTAAAGATTCAGGCCTTAACTGATAAAGACTTTATAGACCTGGAATTTGGTCTAAGTCAGGATATTGATGTTATTGCCCTATCTTTTGTGCGTAAAGCTGATGATATTACTCGACTGAGGGAAGCTATTCAGTCTATCAACCCCGAAAGATCCAAGATCCCTATCATTGCTAAGCTTGAACACCCTGATGCTATAAAGAATATGCATGAGATCATCCATGCCTCAGACGGCGTGATGGTTGCCCGGGGAGATCTGGGCATTGAAATGCCGCCGGAATCTGTTCCCATTATCCAAAAACAGATCATCGCCTCAGCTAATAAGCACCTCAGCTTTGTGATCATCGCTACTCAAATGTTGGATTCAATGATCAGCAGCCCTCGCCCCACTCGAGCTGAAGCGTCAGATGTGGCCAATGCCGTGCTTGATGGCAGCGATGCGGTAATGCTTTCTGGAGAGACCGCTATCGGTGATTTCCCTGTGAAAACCGTTGAGATGATGGCCTCCATTATTTGCCAGAGCGAAGAACACAGCGATGAATGGGGCCGGCTAAGCCTTGATATAACAGATGATTCCAGCCATGATGATGCGGTATATATCACAAGAGCTGCCCGCGAGTTGGCCCAGGATCGCGCAGTAGCAGCTGTTGCTGTCTTCACCCGCAGTGGTCGAACAGCCCGACTGATGTCCAAAGCCCGGCCCAACGTGCCTATCCTGGCATTTACGCCTGACCTGCGAACTTACCAGTATCTTTCCATGCTATGGGGAACTACACCATACCTGATCCCTCACGCTGAATCCATCGAAGAGATGATCATTCATGTGGATGCGGCAGTGATCGAAGGAACACCAGTAGAAGTCGGTCAGGAAATCGTCTTAATTGCCGGATTCCCGATTCAAAAAATGGTCGCGCCCAACCTGGCGCTCCTGCACACCGTTCAATCAAGCCAGTAAGAGACCTCTTCCATTCTCCGTAATTAGCCCTTCCTTGAGAAAGGTTATCTTCACCACCGGAGGAAGCAAATGAACAACCAACCTTTTATTCGTGGTGAACCACCAAAATCTATCTACCCCCTACAAACCTGCCTGCCAGCTTACCGGCCCCAGGTTATCAGCACCTGGTTAAAACAACTCTCCTCATCAAAAGGAATCATTCTCTGCCCATTTGGCAGCTCTCCCCAGGTTGTACTTGAAGCTGCCAGGAGTGGATTTCAAATCCTGACCCCGGTACATAATCCGATCTTGCGATTTCTGATAGAATCCCTTGCTAAACCTCCCTCCAGAGAAGATTTAAGCAGCGCACTGGCCATATTGGCCTCAAGTTATAAGGGAAAAGAGCGCTTACAGCCCTTAATTTTATCCCTATACGAAACAGATTGTCCTCAGTGCGGCGGGAAAACCTCTGCCGCTTCCTTTACATGGTCTAGAATCACTCAAGAACCAGTCCACAAAACTTGTCGCTGCAATCGTTGTGGTGAGAATACCAAGGGAGAAGTTTCCTCTGATGATATTCAGAAAGCATTGAATTTCAAGGAGAGCAGCCCGACCCATGCACGAGCTTTAACCCGGGTTGCCTCACCGGATGATCCAACACGTTTTCAAGTGGAAAACGCGCTAGGCTCCTACCCCCTCCGTTCAGTTTACGCCCTGTTCACTGTGCTAAATAAACTAACAGGCTCTAACTTACCAGAAAAAGAAATCAATCTCCTGGAAACCCTCCTGCTGCATGCTTTTTATCGCTGCAGCCAGCCGCTGGATCCTCAGACCCAAGATGATGAACTCGATGAATTCTATGTGGAAGAAAATGCCTGGTTTGCCTTGGAGGAGGCGCTTGATGTCTGGTGTGGAGAAGAAGATCCTCTGCCGATCACAACCTGGCCTGAACTTCCTCCACAGAGTGGCGGTATCTGCCTTTTTCCTGGGCGGATCAGGGAGTTAATTCCACAATTGAAAGACATCCATCTGCAATCGGTAGTGATGGTTTTTCCTAAACCTACACCTTCCTTCTGGGCTCTTTCTGCATTATGGACCGGTTGGTTATGGGGCCAGGAAGCTGCCGCCCCTCTTCGGAGCATTCTCAGTATTAAGAATTTTGATTGGCCCTGGATGACCAAGGCCATAGAACTCACGTTATCAGAAATCCACGACATCTTACCTCCTGGAATACCTTGTTTTGGATTGCTTCCAGAAATCGAAACCAAATCCCTCCTGGCAGCTATCAGTGCTGCATCCAAAGCAGGATTTAAACTTGAAAACATAGCTCTGGATCCAGGTCTTCTAATAGGGGAAACTGAATGGATCTCTCAAAAAGGGATCTTTGACCTAATAATCTCCGCAGATTATAGGGAAATCATCCGCAGTGCCGGGTTTGATATGCTGCAGACAGCTGGCGAACCAAAACATACCCTATCGATCTACTCTGCAGGAATAAGCAGGTTGGTATCAGAGGGTTTTCCAGGGGAAGAAAAGGACTCTGACCAATATTTCCCCCAGCTGCTGAAGGATTTTGAAGACAATATCGCCTATCGCCAGGGCTTCCTCCATTATCCACAATCTGAAAACTGGTGGCATCAGGAACTGAAACACACCTCAACTCCCCAATCAGATCAGGTGGAACAAAAGATTGTTGAACTATTAGTCAAAACAAATAACCCTGTCCCTGAACAGGAGATCTTCCAACATATCTATCACGATTTCCCATCTCTCCTCACCCCTCGTGA
>Ga0209013_10002215_pt1 | contig 17673 bp, 14 predicted proteins | sample Cruoilmetagenom2_FD_187291 | JGI IMG/M metagenome (GOLD analysis project Ga0209013, IMG submission 187291) | Oil polluted marine microbial communities from Coal Oil Point, Santa Barbara, California, USA - Sample 2 (SPAdes) (version 2) | ecosystem: Environmental > Aquatic > Marine > Oil seeps ...
TATTATAGTGTGTTCATAGTTATCATAACTTTTTTAAAATTAATTTTGATACTGAGTTATTATCATTTTACTTCATAAAAGTTAACACTTAAAAATTATGTAAGTCGCTTAATATTAATGTTTTTATATCTTCTATTAACAACAGTTTATAACTACTATTCACAGTTTTTTATTAATAAGTATTTCTAATATTTTTGTTTGTATGTGTTATTTTTGTTTTTATAACATTACAAAAAATAAACCCTAACTTTTTTGGTAGTTACATTCTTATTTTTACTTGTAAAAAACTTTGAATTATTCCTATAATAGTTTTAAAAAATAGTAATTAGATATGAACAATTAATGAATATTATAAAGGCTAGTTATTAACTTTTTGTTTATCAACTAATATATTAACTTTATGCTTTTATAAATATAATGATTTCCGTTTTCACGGAAACTAATTTAAAATATTAAATAAATGAATATTTCTATAGGAAACGATCACGCAGGAACAGATTATAAATTTGCTATTCTTAAACATCTAGAAGCTAAAGGGTATTCAGTTACTAACTATGGAACTGATACTAATGATAGCGTAGATTTCCCCGATTACGTGCATCCTGTAGCACAAGATGTTGAAAATAAAAAAGTTGATTTTGGTATTCTAATTTGTGGTAGTGCTAATGGTGTTGCTATGACAGCTAATAAATACCAACATGTACGTGCAGGTATTTGCTGGATGAATGAAATTACCTTACTTACTAGACAACATAATAATGCAAATGTAATGTGTATTCCAGCACGTTATACTGCTATTCCACAAGCGATAAAAATGGTAGATACTTTTTTAAACACTATTTTTGAAGGTGGGAGACACGAAAAACGTGTTAATAAAATTCCAGCAAGCTCTTGCTAAATGACGCATTCACATTCACATAATCATGCACATCATCATGGTGAATTAAAAGGAAATAATTTATTAATTTCTATCTTTTTAAATATTCTTATCACTGCTGCTCAAGTTATTGGTGGTATTGTTTCAGGAAGTCTTGCTTTATTAAGTGATGCGCTTCATAATTTTAGTGATGTCCTGTCTTTGGTTGTTAGTTATATAGCGAATAGACTTACAAAAAAAGAAGCCTCATTACACAAAACCTTTGGTTATAAACGCGCCGAAATACTAGCCGCTTTTGTGAATGCTGCAACCTTAATTATCGTTGCAGTTTTATTAATTATTGAAGCTATAAAACGTTTTCAAAATCCGCAAGAAATTGAATCTAATCTTGTTATTTGGTTATCGCTTTTTGGTATTATTGCTAATGGTTTAAGTGTCTTATTACTAAAGAAAGATGCTGAAGCTAATATGAATATGAGAAGTGCATATCTACATTTATTAACGGATATGTTAGCTAGTGTTGCTGTTTTAATTGGAGGAATTTTAATGAATTTCTATCAAGTATTTTGGGTAGATAGTTTATTAACTTTATTAATCGCTTTATATTTAATTTGGGTTGGTTTTGATTTATTGAAAGACGCAACAAAAGTGCTTATGTTATTTACCCCAAAAGCTATTACAGTAAAAGATATTGTAATTGAATTACAGAAAAATAAAGTTATAAAAAACGTCCATCATATACATGTTTGGCAGCTTAATGAAGATGAAGTGCATTTTGAAGCTCATATAGATTTTGAAGAAGATATTACACTTTCTCAATTCGATGTTATTTTAAATGAAGTTGAAGATATATTATACCACAAATTTGAAATTAATCATGTTAATATTCAACCAGAATATGGTAAATGTGGTGCTAAAGATGTTATTGTTCAGGATTAAATTATGATACATATTATAACCAAAACATTCAGCCAACTTACTACACAGCAACTTTACGATATACTTCAATTACGAAGTGAAGTGTTTGTAGTTGAACAAGATTGTGTTTATCAAGATATTGATGGGAAAGATAAAAAAGCATTACATATTTTAGGGTATATAAATGAAAACCTTATTGCTTATTCTAGAGTATTTAAACCTGATGACTATTTTGATAATGCTAGTATTGGTAGGGTAGTGGTATCGGAAAAAGAACGCCACCTAAAACATGGTTATGCTATTATGAAAGCTTCAATAGAAGCTATAAAAGAGCACTATAACGAAACGACTATAAAAATATCAGCTCAAGTATATTTGAATAAATTTTATACCAATTTAGGGTTTAATGTAGTAGGAGAGGAGTACTTAGAAGATGGTATTCCACATGTTTTGATGATAATAAATTAATTTTTATCAGAGACGTAGGTAATTAAAATTTCTACACGCCTATCATATTTTGCTTCACCACCTAAAGGGAATTTTCTACGCATTCCAACATATTTCATTCGCCTTTTATCAATTCCTTTCTTAGCTAAATAATCATAAATATATTTAGCTCTTGTAAGAGAAAGGTTTCGTTTTTTGGTTCTTCTATCAACCGCATCTCTACTGTTTTGTGTACAACACACATGGCCTTGAATTGTGAAGTAAACCCCCTCTCTACTTAATAAAAGATCAGCTATTTTCTCTAACTTTTTTTTAGATTCAGGAAGTAAAATACTATAACCTGTTTTAAATAAAATATTTTCTAAGAGAAATTTATCACCAGCTTTTATCTCCCCTTTTAAAGCAACAGCTAGAAGCTTTTCCTCTTTTTTTTCTTCAACTTTTCTTGGAGGAGAATATGGTTGTACAATAATCTCTACTTTTCTATTTAAGCCTCTAATTTTATTAAGATCTTCTTCTTTAATAAGTTTTAGTAAAATTTCGCCTTTACCATCTACATTAGTGATTAAAGATTCATCAAATTCATTATTAGAAAAAATTGTTTTAATAGAATTAGCACGTTCTTGTGAAAGGTTTAAGTTGTAAGAATCACTTCCTCTATCATCACAAAAACCATAAATAGAAACCTTTTGGATGTCTAAGCTTTCAATATCTGAAAGAAACAATAATAGACGATAATGTTCTGTAGTAGGAACTTCGTGTTCATCAGTTTCAAAATAAACAATATGAGTTTGTTTTTCTTGAGCTAGAATAAAGTTACAGCAGCATATAATAAATACTATTAATTTTTTCATTGTAGGTATTTAGAATAAGTTATAAAGATACTTATTTTTTTAAAGCCAAACTTATCTTAAATACGAACTGTATTTTGAGGGATTAGATAATATATCTGTTGCTTTTTTAATTTCTGAATTATATAATTTATAGTATTCATATAAACCCTCTCTATAAACGTAACGTTTAACAATCTCATCAGACAATAAAGATAACAACTGGTTTTGGTTATCGTCAATAGCTTTTGTTTTCGAGTTGTTTAAATTTGAAACTAGGGTATTATAATCTTTTTGAATATTATCATCTAAACCTTCTTTTTTAGCACTTTCCATTACTTTTTCAAGTGTTTTTTCGGTTTCAGTTTCAAAAGAAAATTTATTTGATTGTAAATAATTTTTAAAATCTATAAAATCCTTAGAGTTAAGTTCAAAATTATTAATATCCTTAACATCATTATTATAATAGTAATTAGTTGCAAAATTAAAGATTAAAAAATCACTTATAACTGCTTTAGTAATTTCAGAATTCTTTGAACTTTCAATAGCTTCATCTGGAAATACTCCTCCACCATCAAAGACTTTTCGTCCGTTTTTTGTTTTAAATACATTATAATTTTCTTTTTTTACACGAACAGCATCTCCTTTTGCATCTCTATTCCAATAATCTAAGGCTTGAATACATCGTCCAGATGGTGTGTAATACCTTGAAATAGTGACTTTTAATTGCGTACCATAGGTTAATTTTTTAGGACGTTGAACTAGTCCCTTGCCAAAGCTTCTAGAGCCAACAATTACCGCACGATCTAAATCTTGTAAGGAGCCAGAAACAATTTCACTAGCAGATGCACTGTTTCCGTTAATTAAAACAATTAAGGGGATATTTTCGTCTATAGGGTTGTTTTTGGTATAATATGTTCTATTAAATTTTTTAACTTTAGATTTAGTGGTAACTACTAATTGCCCTTGAGGGACAAATAGGTTAACAACATTAACAGCTTCGTGTAATAGGCCTCCAGGATTGCTTCTTAAATCTAATATGATACTCTGAGCACCTTGTGTTTTTAACTCTTTTAAAGCATTGCCGGTTTGTGATGATGCTTTGCTGTTAAATTTACTCAAAACAATATAACCAGTTTTATCATTAACCATAGAAAAGTGAGGCACCGCATTTATTTCGATTTCTGATCGTTTTATTGATGCCGTATATTCTTTCCCCTGCCTTAAATAAGTAACTTTTACGCTTGTGTTAGGTGCTCCCTTTAGCAAATTTCCTGCATCATCTTTATAGCCCAAAATAGAGGTGTTGTTAATTTTGATTATTTCATCTCCGGCTTTTAGCCCAGCTTTATCGGCAGGGGAATCTTTATAGGGTTCAACAATTATTAATTTATCTTTTAACGTTCTTACATTAGCACCAATTCCAGTATAATCACCAGTTCTTCTAATTTTTTCAGCTTCTACATCTTGCTCGTTGTAAAACCTTGTGTATGGATCTAAACCATTAAGCATATTTTTAATAGCAACATCCATCAATTCAGCTGGATTTGTTTCATCAACATAATTCATATTTAACTCTTTAAATAATGTTGTGAAGATTTCTATTTGCTTTGCAATTTCAAAAAAATCATTTTTAAACGACGTTCCCGTAAAAAATATAGTAAGTGCAAATAAAGGGATGAGCACTTTCTTTTGGAGTATTTTTTTCATTAGAAGATTATTTTTTATCAGAAGTAGAGTCTAAAAATTTTTCAAACAACAGCTTCATTTTAGTTTCAACCTGAACATATGTAGGCTTTTCTTTACCAATGTACAAAATCATAAACGCATATTGTGTTGTAATGTTGTTAAAATATGACGCTTTGTTTAATCTATACGCCTCTCTCATCAAGCGCTTTATTTTATTTCTATCTACAGCATTTTTAAAATTACGTTTAGAAACAGACACACTCGTTTTTAAATTAATACCTTCTTTTAAAGAAGATTTAATATAAACCAAGCGAAGAGGAAACACCGAAACCACTTTCCCTTCAGCAAATAATTCTTCAATAAGTTTTTTACTTTTAAGTTTTTCTTTTTTAGAATAAGAGGCGTTCATGTTTTAATTTAAGTTACAAAAGTAACAATTACTAATTACTAAACTTCATTATGATATTTATCATATTTTAAAATAATGATTTAAAGTACTTTAACAGAATTAGGCCTTTTATAATTACTAATTATGGGGAATTTAAACGTCATTAAACTTACATCAAAAGAAGACAAAGCTAATTATATAAGCCTGTTAACCAAAGATATTGAGGCTTTGGATTTTATGATTAATAATGATATGATTGAGAAATCACCTATTAGAATAGGTGCCGAACAAGAGTTTTGTATTGTAGATAAAGAGTTTTTACCTAATAATAATTCTTTAGAGATTTTAAAAGAGATTAATGATCATCATTTTACAACAGAAATAGGAAACTTCAATTTAGAAATTAACTTAGATCCTTTTGAGCTTAAAGAAGATTGCTTTACTAAACTTCATAATCAATTATTATTTTTATTAGAAAAAGCAAAAAAAATTGCCCATAAAAAAGACTCTAAAATCATATTAACAGGGATTTTACCCACGCTATCGCTTAAAAACATTAGCGTAGATAATATGACACCATTATCGCGTTACCGTGTATTAGACGAAGCTATAAAAGAGTCTAGAAAGCAAGATTTTAATATTCATATTAAAGGAGTTGATGAGATAAACCTTTTACACGATTCGGTAATGCTAGAGGGCTGTAATACCAGTTTTCAAATGCATCTACAGATTAATCCTGATAAGTTTATTGATGCTTATAATTGGGCACAAGCCATTTCAGGACCTGTTTTAAGTGTTTGTACAAACTCTCCATTGTTATTTGGAAAAGAGCTGTGGAATGAAACTCGAATAGCATTATTCACTCAAAGTGTTGACACAAGAGCTAATTCTTTTTTATTGAATGAGAAACAGTCTAGAGTGAGTTTTGGAAATGATTGGGAGACAGGGTCGATAACAGATATTTTTAAAGATAATATTTCAAGATTCAGAAGTCTAGTAACTGATGAAAGTTTTAAGAATAGTTTAGAAATCTTGCAAAAAGGCGAGACACCAAAACTAAAGGCTTTATGTCTTCATAATGGGACCGTATATAGGTGGAATAGAGTATGCTATGGTGTTGGTAATGGAAAACCTCATCTAAGAATAGAAAACAGATATATTCCATCTGGCCCATCAACAATCGATGAAATAGCTAATATGGTGTTTTGGATTGGCTTAATGCTTGGAAAACCTAAGCAGTACAATAATATTCATGAAAAATGGGATTTTAAAGATGTGAAATCTAATTTTTTTAGCGCCGCCCGATATGGAATGGCTACACAATTTTATTGGAATAATAAATATATATCAAGTCATAGGTTAATATTAGATGAGCTATTACCATTAGCTTATAAAGGGTTATATGGAGCTGGAATAGCGCCTGAAGATGTTGAAAAATATTTAACCATAATTGAAAATAGAGTAAAATCTCATACTGGTTCTCAGTGGCTTATAAGAAGCTATAGAAACCTATTGAACTCTCAAAAACCTTTTGAAGCTTCACAGAATTTAACGTCTCATTTGTATTTAAAGCAAGAAAATAATTTTCCTGTTGGGACTTGGAGCATATTAAGTAAGAATAAAAAATCAACCACTAAAGTGACCATAACTGTTAAACATTTAATGAGCACAGGTATTTTTTCGGTAGATAAAAATGATAGCCTACAACTAGTTTTAAACATTATGAAATGGAAAGATATTCACCATATGCCAGTAATCGACAGTGAAAAAAAAATAGTAGGTCTCCTCTCATGGACAGATGTAAAAGATTGCATTGATGATATAAGAAAAAGTACAAAATCTGTACAAGACTTGATGAAAGATGAGATTATTACTATTACACAAAATGAAAGCGCTCATGATGCTAAATTACTAATGGAAAAGCATAAAATTAATAGCCTTCCCGTAGTGAGGTTCAATAAATTAATCGGCATAATAACTTCAAATGATTTCTAGACTAAATGACGAAAGCTTACGTTAAAATAAATCAAATGTCGATACAAACAGATAGAGTTATAGGTGAAATAAAAGGCAATCCCCATGAGCCTGTAGTTGTTTTTTTTGCTGGAATACATGGTAACGAACCTGCAGGTGTTATAGCACTTAAAGAGTTTTTTAGTAAGCTAAATAAAAGCAAGATAAAAGGTTCTGTATATGGAATATCAGGGAGTATTAAAGGTTTAGAGCAACGCAAAAGATTTATTGATAAGGATTTGAATAGGCTGTGGACAAAGCAACAACTAGAAGCTTTAAGCTCATTACATGATTTAAGTATTGAAGAAAGTGAACAGGTAGAGCTTCTAAATTTTTTAAATGAAATTTTGAACACCCACACTGGTCCACTATATTTTATAGATTTCCATACAACTTCAAGTAAAACATTGCCTTTTGTAACCATAAACGATGCGCTAATAAACAGAAAGTTTTCAATACTATTCCCTGTTCCAATTGTACTAGGAATTGAAGAGTACCTTAATGGCCCTTTATTGAGTTATATTAATGAATTAGGATATGTTTCACTTGGTTTTGAATCAGGTCAGCATGATGATACAGACGCTATAACAAATTGCATATCGTTTATATATTTAGCATTAACTTTTGTAAATATTTTAAAAAAGGAAGATATTGAAGGGTTTCCAAAATATTTCAATCAACTTAAAAATCAGTCAGAAGATATTACAGATATTTTCGAAATTATTTATTTGCACAAATTAAAGAACAGTGATTATTTTAAAATGCAACCCAATTTTAAGAGCTTTCAAAATATAAAAAAAGGGACCTTATTGGCAAAAGAGAATAATACAAATATTGTTTCTAAATACGATGCAAGAATATTTATGCCATTATATCAATCACAAGGGAGAGAAGGGTTTTTTATAATAAAAAAGATTGAACCGTTTTTTTTAAAGTTATCAGAAGTATTAAGAAAATTTAGAGCAGATAATTTATTAGTGCTTTTACCTGGTATATCATGGAAAGACAAAACCAAAACAGCACTTTATGTAAATTTAAAAGTGACACAATTTTTAGCCAAACCCATCTTTCATTTATTAGGCTATAGAAGTAATCAAATTGATGCTACGCATATAACACTGTATAATAGAGAACGCACATCTAAAACTAAAATGTACAAAAAAGAGCAATGGTATAAAAAACCACTTAACTATTAATTAAGTGGTTATATTTTATGGCACAGGGATGTTAACTACATCTTATTATTCTCCCTGTTTATGTCTGCCATCATTTCTTTTGGATCTATTTGAACTGAAGTGATGGGTTTAGAAGTTTGAAAAGTATAAGTTGGATAAGCCCAAGCCCAATCATTTATCACTGTTGCAGTTGTTGGTTTTTCGCCACGCATCATTTGTAGAGGAATGTAGAAATTTTCAGTTGAACCATCTTTATAAGTGACAGTAATATCTATAGGCATTGGCATTAACCCTATACGCTCTAAAGTAATTGAATTGTCTTCAATAGATTTTATAGCGTAGTCTATTGTATTCGTAGTTTGTGTCCAATCTGTTAAATACCAATCTAATTCTAAGCCAGAAATTTTTTCAGCAGTACGTATAATATCAAGTGGTTTCGGATGTTTAAATTTAAAATCGTTGTAATACTTTTTAATGGTTTCTTTTTGATTTTCTTCACCAATAACATATCCTAATTGCGCTAAAAACACATAGCCTTTATAATATGCAGAAATACTATAAGCTTGATTAAAATTATACCTATCTGTATGGGTTGTTTGAGGCTGTTCTTTTCCAGATTTAGCTAGATATACATAACCTCCATAAGCCCCTTTTGTGGGATTTTCTATATTTTTATTCAATATTTCATTTTCAGCTAAACTACTTATATATTGAGTAAACCCTTCATCCATCCAAGAGTGTTTAGATTCGTTTGAAGCTAAGACAAATTGAAACCAGCTATGCGCTAATTCATGTGCTGTTACTCCAAATAAGCCATCAAAGTTTCCTTCGCCTACAATAAGTGTACACATACCATACTCCATGCCTCCGTCACCACCTTGAATTACTGAATATTGATTATAAGGATACTCACCAATATGCTTGTTGTAGTATTCCATGAGCTCAACAGTTTTTGGCTGTAACCTTTTCCAATTGTCTTTTTTTTCAGCATCTAATGTATTCTTATAAAAGAAATGAAGCATTGGACCATTAGAAACTTGCATTTTATCATGTATATAATCAGGATCTGCAGCCCAAGTGAAGTCGTGTACATTTGGAGCAACAAAATGCCATGTAAGTTTATCGCCATCAGATTTATTCACTGATCCAGTTTCATATCCATGACCAATTTCATTTGGGTTTTGTAAATAACCAGTTCCACCAACAACATAGTTTTTATCAATAGTTAAAGTCACATCAAAATCACCCCAAACTCCAAAAAATTCTCTTCCAATATAAGGATCTGCATGCCATCCTTCAAAATCATATTCTGCTAATTTAGGATACCATTGCGCCATAGATAAAGCAACACCTTCCTTGTTATTTCTACCAGAACGACGAATTTGGACAGGTACTTGAGCACTAAAAATCATATTAAAGGTAACACTTTCGCCTGGCTGAATAGGTTTCACTAAATCTACTTCCAAAACAGTCCCAACCGTTTCGTGTTTTACAGTAACTCCATCTTGAGTAAGAGAAGATACTTTTATATAACCAATTTCATTAGGCTGTAGTTTACTAATTCTATCAGTAACACGGCCATCAGGATCGGAGATTGTAAGAGAACGAACATCCATTTCACTCCCTGGTTGAAACGCATTAAAAAATAAATGATAATACACTCTTGTTAAAACATCTGGTGAATTATTAGTATAAACTAGATTTTGCTTTCCTTGATATTGATAATTATTCACATCCATATCAATTTCCATAGTATAATCTACATGTTGTTGCCAATATGAAGAATTTACTGTATTTGATGTAGCAATAATAGATTGTTGAGATGCTGAAGTATTAACATTATTTGTTTTTTGTGTTTTACACGACGCAAATAATAGTGTTAGCCCAAAACTTAGCAAAAATATTTTTTTCATAGCAATGCGATTAATAAAAAACCCCATTAATTATTAATGGGGTTTTTTAAGTATTATTTTTAGTTTATTTAGACAGTTGTGACGCCATAATTAATGCATTATAAGCGTTAACCATTTTACCAGATTTAATTAAGCCATTAAAAGGCCTTACATCACTTGCATCGCCTCCAACAACAACTTCTATGCTAATAGGTAAACCAGAATCCATTAGTATTTGTTTTACTTGAGCGGCAGAAAGTTTAGGGTAGTAAGAGCGTATTAATGCAGCAACACCAGCAGCAGCAGGAGCAGCCATAGAAGTCCCTCCTTTTGTTCCATATTCATTTTCAGGAGTAGTAGAGTATACACTGGCGCCAGGAGCTAATGCATCAACATTAATTTTCCCATAATTAGAAAATCCAGCGACCATTCCAGAGCCATATTTTGGCGCAAGGGCACCTATTGTAATAAAGGTATTTGAAACTTCAGTACCAGTTCCAATAGCATCATTTGGAAACACATTTTTCTTATCTAAATCAATGCCTTCATTTCCAGCAGCATTTACAATAAGCACATCATTTTTCCCTGCATAAGCAATAGCATCACGAACCCAGTCACTATGTGGAGAATAATATTTACCAAAACTTGTATTAATAATTTTCGCACCATTATCAACAGCATAACGAATTGCCAAAGCGACATCTTTGTCATATTCATCACCGTTCGGAACAGCTCTAACACTCATTATTCTAACATTATTCGCTACACCATTTACACCTTTTCCGTTATTTCTTTCAGCAGCAATAATACCAGCAACATGAGTTCCATGACTTTCACTTTTCTTTATAGGTTTAACGTTTCCATTTCCGTAAAACTTATTAGTCATGTCGTCTGGATCATCACCAGTTTTTCTTCCTTTCAAATCTTTATTTAAATTGTAGTTTAAACCATCATTAAAATATTCTACACCAGCATTTATTTGTTCTTTAGATTCAGTAATGCTTCCTATACCAAAACCATAGATTTGTTTAATTACAGCTACTGATTTTAATAAAGTAGAATCTTCGGTAGTAATTGCATTTACTTCTTCTTGTGTATAAGCTTCTTTATTTAGATGTTTAGCAACATCTTTATCAGCGTCAATTAAGGCATTATATATTTGCTCGTATCTTGTTTTCCCGCCTAATTTTTGTTGGTATTCTTTATCGTATTCCTCTTGTGCTTCATCATACCTAGGATAGTCTTTATTTCCATTTGCTAAAATTCGCACAAATTCCAATTGTTCATCATAAGCATCTCCAAGAAAATTCCAACCATGGATATCATCAATATAGCCGTTCTTATCATCATCTATTCCGTTACCAGCAATTTCTTTTTTGTTGGTCCATAAGACATCATTTAAATCTTCATGATCGATATCAATTCCAGAGTCAATAACAGCAACAATAACAGTTTTACCTTTTTTATCTTTAATTATTTCAGAATACGCTTTATCTACACTCATTCCAGGAACTGTATCTTTAACTAAGTCGAGGTGTCCCCAAGTGTGTTTTTCGTTTTCGGTTAATTCAGAAACCTTTAGAGGCGTACTGTCAATATTTGCTATAGGTGTTGATAATATTTCAGCACCACCACCACAACTAAAAAGAAGTGTAGCGAAAAAAGTAGATAATAAAAGGGATTTAATAATTTTCATGATTTATAAGTATTAATTAAATATGTTATTAGAGGTATAAATATCTTTTAAGCGCACACCTTTTTCCGTATGTTGAACAGTAATAATTTCATTGTGTGCATCGTGTTCCAAAAATAAGTAATAATTGTTATTTGCAGCCATATTCAAGAAATTTTCTTTCTCGTTTAAAGTTAATAAAGGCCTTGTATCGTAACCCATTACAAAAGGCACAGGTATATGCCCTGCTGTAGGCAATAAATCAGCCATAAAACAAATTGTTTTCCCTTTGTAATTAATCATTGGAATCATTTGTTTATCAGTATGTCCATCAGCAAAAAACACATCAAAACCTAATTCAGAATTGTTAAGGGTATCATTTTCTGGAAGAGATATAAATTTTAATTGACCACTATTTTCTATAGGTAAAATATTCTCACTTAAAAAAGAGGCTTTTTCGCGCTTATTAGGCTGTGTAGCCCAGCTCCAATGATCTTTATTACTCCAAAAGTGAGCATTTTTAAAAGCAGGTTCATAACCTGTTTTGTCTTTATTCCATTGTATACTTCCTCCACAATGATCGAAATGTAAATGTGTCATAAAAACATCGGTGATATCGTCTCGATGAAAACCATGCTCTTTTAAAGATTTGTCTATCGAGTCATTTCCCCATAAATAATAATAGCCGAAAAATTTATCACTTTGTTTATTACCCATTCCTGTATCGATTAATATTAACCGATTCCCATCTTCAATTAACAAACATCGTGCTGCAATATCAATCATATTATTTTTATCTGCAGGATTAGTACGTTGCCATAAAGACTTTGGAACGACTCCAAACATGGCACCACCATCGAGCTTAAAATTTCCTGAATTAATAGGGTATAATCGCATAAGTTTTGCAATATTAATGAAAAGCTTGTAATCTGAAGGAGAAGTTAAGATTTTATTATGATTTTTTGAGTTTCAAAAAAATGCCTATTTTCGAGAAAAATTAATAAATCATTATGTATCCCTATATATAAGTTATGAATACTAACCATTCTATCCCGGCTAACGGTTTCAAAGGGTTAAAAGAAAATTGGAGAAGTGACCTATCGGCGGCCTTAAGTGTGTCTTTAGTGGCATTACCTTTAGCGTTAGGGATTGCAGTTGCTTCAGGTGTTTCACCAATGTCAGGAATTCTATCGGCCATTATTGGAGGTGTTGTAACAACATTTTTTAGAGGTGGACACTTGGCAATTAATGGCCCAGCAGCAGGATTAATAGCCGTAATTTTAGGGGGTTTAGTTGCATTAGATGGTAATATTAATTATGTTCTGGCAGCGATAGTCATTTCAGGAGGAATTCAAACTATTTTAGGGTTTTTTAAAATGGGACGCTTTGCTAAGCTATTACCATCATCAGTTCTGCATGGTATTTTAGCTGCAATTGGTGTCATAATTTTTGCCAAGCAAATTCATTATGCTCTTGGAACAACTTCTACAGCAGACACTACTATTGGCACTTTACTGGATGTTTTTTATAAATTATCAGAAATAAACCCAATTGTATTTTTAATTGCATTTACCGGTATTTTTGTTCTTGTATTTTATAAAAAGATTAAATATAAATTCATTCGAATAATTCCTGCCCCAATGTGGGTTTTGCTTTTGGCATTACCAATAGTATTCGGATTTGATTTTTTTAATGAGCATAGTATATCATTATTTGGAAATGCATATAGCATAGGTCCCAATCTACTTATTGATATTCCTGATAACCCATTAGATAGCATTATGCATCCTGATTTTGGTATGATTGGAACTTTAAACTTTTGGCTTACAGTATTATCGATTACCATGATTGCGTCAGTAGAAACCTTAGCAAGTGCTCGAGCTGTCGATAAACTGGATCCTTATAAACGCACCACAAACTTAAACAAAGATTTAATAGGAGTTGGTATGAGCACCATGATTTCAGGAGTTTTAGGAGGACTTCCAATTATCACAGTTATTGTTAGAAGTACCGTCAATGTTAATAGCAATGCAAAAACCAAATGGTCTAATCTATATCATGGTCTTTTTCTAATTCTTTTCGTTCTCATATTATCACCAATTTTAAGAAGTGTTCCACTAGCTGCTTTAGCAGCGATATTGGTACACACTGGATTTAAGTTGGCGTCTCCAAAAGTATTTAAAAGCGCTTATAATCAAGGAGTAGAACAACTATTGTTTTTGTCAACCACCCTAATCATTACTTTGTTTACTGATTTACTTTATGGAATTTTAGGCGGCATTTTAGTTACTTTAGTTTTACATATGTTATTAGCCAAAGTAGGATTTATAACATTCTTTAAAAAGATTTATAGATCAGGGTCTAAAGTGTATCATTTAGAAAATGGCTCATATGAAGTTAAATTGAAAGGGGTTACTAATTTTTTGTATGCCTTGAAATTAGATAAATTGCTTGAAGAAATTCCTACTGGGTCAAATGTTCACATAGACATGTCTCAAACTAGATTGGTGGATTTAACAATTATGGAAAATTTGATTGAATATAAACGTATTCATGATAACGAAGGAGGCAACATACAACTCGTTGGACTAGATAATCATGTTGCGTCTACTAGTCATAACAGAGCCTTAAAAATTATTACTGGTCGCGTAAAAAAGCGTATTACCCAGCGTCAAATACGTTTACAAAAATTGGCTATTACAAACAATTGGACCTTTGAACGAGAAATAGATTGGAATACCTCATATCTAAGAAACTTTACCTTTTTTGATTCGCGTCCAATAGAAATGAAGAGTAATTCCCTTCAAGGAATTGATGTCGAAAATAATGCGAATTGGGAGATTGCAGATATTGTATTTGATGAAGGTGCCATGCTAGCCTTAGAGGTTTATCAAACTACCGTACAAATTGTTAGACTCCCAACTCAAATCCCTCGATTTATTATAGATAAAGAAGGACTATTTGATAAAATATTTGAAAAGGTAAAAGTCTTTTCAGGTAAAAGACGAGATATAAATTTTCTTAAATTTTCTGAGTTTTCTCGTAAATTTCAATTAAGCGGAGAAGATGAAAATGCAATCAGGGCTTTTTTCACAGATAATCTCATCCGCTTTTTAGAGCAAAATGAAATTCATCACATAGAAAGCAATGGCGAAGCATTAATGATATTTAAATACCTTCATATAGCCCGAACAGACGAAGTACAAAACATGCTTACTTTTTCACATAATTTATTAGGACACATGGTTTTGAAATAATACTTCAACCATCAATATCGTTTAACCAATAGAAAAGATTAAGCTTATAAATCTACTGAGCTTTTATAAAACTATAATTTTTAGTATTTTCACGAAAAACAAAGCATGCTAGAATTAGCAGGAATAATCATATTGGGAATTTTAGCTCAATGGTTTGCATGGAAATTTAAAATCCCAGCAATTTTGCCATTAATTCTTATTGGGTTATTTGTCGGTCCAATCGCTTCTGAGTTTTTATCGAATGACGGAACTAAATGGATTGAACCAATTTGGAATGGTGAAGAAGGTTTATTTCCCGGACAAAGCCTTTTTTATTTCGTGTCATTAGCAATTAGCATTATTCTTTTTGAAGGTGGACTGACATTAAAAACTAATGAAATAAAAAATGTAGGCTCAGTAATCACTAAATTAATTACAATTGGATCTTTGGTTACCTTTTTTTTGGCAGGTTTAGCTGTGCATTATATTTTTAATTTAAGCTGGGAAATTTCTTATTTGTTTTCAGCATTAATTATAGTTACTGGTCCAACTGTGATTACACCAATTTTAAGGCATATTCCATTAAAAAAAGACGTTTCTGCTGTTTTAAAATGGGAAGGGATTTTAATAGACCCTATTGGAGCATTGGTTGCGGTACTCGTTTTTGAATTTATTAGCGTTGAAGATGGAGGAGAGTTTACAAAAACAGCATTTATAGAGTTTGGAAAAATTGTGCTTTTCGGTTCTACTTTTGGGTTTACATTTGCTCATGCTTTAAATTTTTCTATTAATAGAAAGTGGATTCCTCACTATTTATTAAATGTAGTAGCATTGGCTTCAGTATTAGCAGTTTTTGTATTATCTGATAGTTTTGCCCATGAATCTGGATTACTTGCTGTTGTTGTAATGGGCATGGTATTAGGTAATTCTAATTCTCCATATTTAAAAGAGCTTCTCTACTTTAAAGAGTCATTAAGCGTTTTATTAATTTCAATTTTATTTATACTCTTAGCTGCGAGTATTAATATTGAAGACTTATTACTTATTTATAATTGGAATACAGCTATTTTATTTGCTCTAGTTGTATTTGTAATTCGACCGATTGGTGTATTCTTAAGTGCTCATAAATCAAGCCTGAAAACAAACGAAAAGCTATTTATTAGTTGGGTTGGTCCACGCGGAATTGTTGCCGCAGGTATTGCATCTTTATTTGGATTAAAACTTGCTAGATCAGGAGTCCCTGGAGCTGAATATATTACACCTCTTGTATTTATGATTGTTTTAGGCACCGTTTTATTAAATGCTACTACTGCTCGGTTATTTGCTAAAATGGTTGGCGTGTTTTTAACTAAGTCTAATGGGGTTTTAATTGTTGGTGCTTCTGAAGTATCAAGGATTATTGGAAAATATTTGGAAAACAATGGCAGGCATGTTGTTTTAATAGATAGCAATCATGTTAATATTGAAAAGGCACAAAAAATAGGTCTTGAAGCATTAAATACAAATATATATTCTGAAAAATTAACTGATAATATAGAGCTTAATGATATTGGTTATCTCATGGCTTTAACAGGAAATTCAGATATTAATAAGTACACTATTAATAAATTTAGTAAACAGTTTGGTGAAAACGGCTCGTTCAGATTAGTAACGTCAGACGAGATGATAGACAATCAAAACAATCCAAAAGAAGGCTTATTTTCTCATACAGATGATTTTATCACATTAAGTGAAGTTGCTCGTAATTATCCATCAATTCAAGAAATAGGATTAAATGACAAAGCGCATTATCAAAAGCTTATTGAGATTACTAATAATGATAAGGATATTATTCCTTTATTTATAAAAGATGATATTGGAGAACTTCATATTATTTCATCTTATAATAAAAAAGGTGATGCCATTGGGAAGAATTGGTTTTTAGTATACTTAGGAAAACAGATTATATGATTAAATTTAAATTACAAAAACTATTATTAATACTACTTGTTATTATTGGCATAATAATGATTGTATTGGGCATAAAAGCAAAAATGATTCCTCCAACACTTACTGGATTTGGCTTTTTTATAATTGCTTATATCTTCAATCAGATAACAAGAAATTAAAGGATTGGTTTTTCTCTAATCATTCAACTTTAAAACAGCCATAAATGCTTGTTGAGGTATCTCTACATTCCCAACTTGTCGCATACGTTTTTTACCTTTTTTCTGCTTTTCGAGTAGTTTTCTTTTACGAGAAATATCACCTCCGTAACATTTTGCAGTCACATCTTTTCGTAATGCTTTAATCGTTTCACGAGAAATAATCTTAGCGCCAATAGCAGCTTGAATAGGAATATCGAATTGTTGTCTCGGAATTAATTCTTTTAATTTGACGCACATTTTTTTACCAATATTGTGTGCATTGTCTGCATGAAGTAAAGCCGAGAGCGCATCAACAGGCTGTGCATTTAACAGAATATCTACACGGACTAATTTAGAGGTTCTCATTCCAATTGGATGATAATCAAAAGAGGCATATCCTTTAGAAACTG
>Ga0209013_10002216_pt1 | contig 17671 bp, 14 predicted proteins | sample Cruoilmetagenom2_FD_187291 | JGI IMG/M metagenome (GOLD analysis project Ga0209013, IMG submission 187291) | Oil polluted marine microbial communities from Coal Oil Point, Santa Barbara, California, USA - Sample 2 (SPAdes) (version 2) | ecosystem: Environmental > Aquatic > Marine > Oil seeps ...
TATTGATAAACAAGGACTTTTAGCTGATGTTGAATATGGTGTGACACCAGATGGTCATGCACAAAGGGTTCTGGAGATAATTAGAAAATTTTAAACATGTAATACGGGAAAATATTGATATTTTAGTTTATTGATTTCATTACTTGGGTTAAATTATCAATATAGGAAAGAATAAAACACAAATGACCTATAGCAGCGATTTGAGTCTAAAGTAATCAAGCTATAAATTCTACGAAACGGTTATTCAGTATTCTTTAAATGCCTTTGAATATCTGCACTGTCATGTAGAATTTAAACTATTAAAAATGATCCTCATGGGTGGATAAATAATAAGATGACTTTCTATAATCGATATGATTAGCGCAAGACATACCATAGAAAAATCATAAATAAGACAATTATGGTTACTTCAATAATGATGATCATATTATCTTTGAATGGCTAACGCCTGATATCATCGCCAGAGAAAAGCAGAGCGAGGAACGAGCAGCGCTTTTTCTATCCGAGTGAATGTGATTGTTATGAATGATTTCCGCAATTATTTCTCTTTATCCTTTGCTTTCATAATCCCCTCTTTAATAGAAGGGAATTTTGTAAAAATATCATCTTTTGATTGGGATATATCCAAATACAATTTATCAGCGAATTCTGCCACTTGCTTCGACAGCCGGCTTTGCATCGAATTGCGTTCACCAGTGAATATGACATTGCCTATGTGGTAAACGAACGAAACAAAGGTTTCATTACCTTTTGGCACATTGTCGGCAAAAGGAACATTAATCACTGTTGCAAATATTAATTCTGCCGAGATGTGTACTGCACATAATGACTCTCCAATTTTGAAACCCACTGCATTTATTATGATATTATTAGTAAGAAAACCTGATTCTTTAGCAATGCCAAAACCTTTTTTTCTTAATGAAATTTCCATTTTATCTTTCAATTTACCGGGATTTGCCAAACATCCACCGGTAACTTGATCGTTTACTTGAATGACAAAGACCTCCTTGCTTACAAGCAAAGACTTAACACCACCTTCAGTAAGTAATGACAGAGCATCTTCTGCGATAGCTATTCCATTAAATAAAAACAGCAATGCGAAGGCTATTATTGTTTTTTTCATCTTAGCTCCTTCTTATTCATAACAGTAATTATACTGAAAACTAGTTTCCGCATATATATGAAAAACACTTTATATTGTTACCTATATATTTGTTATTTTTGGATTATCTATTAATCTTTCCTCGTTATCAACTATAGCAAATCGGGAAAAGTTATTTTATCAGGTAAGTTTTTGTATTTTGATGTAAGGTTTTCTATCAAATATCAAAATAACTTCGATAATCTTGCGAGATTTTACACTTTGAATGACTGCTTTTCGAATGGAATGAATGTATTAAGAGCATACTAAATTTGTGGGTTTGGGACGGAAAGCGCATATTCGGTAAATTTTAACTTCTGAAGCTTCCCTGGCATGCCCCAATTAACCGCATGTGACATTAAGCCGTAATTTCATGAATTACCGATATATTGTTTAAATTCTACATAGCAGCAATTATACTGGTCAGCATCTAATACTGCGGTTAGATAAAGATTATATAGGAAATTATGAAAGCGATTGTATACACCGAATATGGGCCACCAGAAGTTCTTCAGATTAAAGAGATAGAAAAACCACACCCCAAAAACGACGAAGTATTAATAAAAGTTCATTCCACTGAGGTAACTAAAGCTGATTGTGAGATGAGAAGCTTTAATTTTGCCGTTAAATGGTTTTGGTTACCCTTAAGATTAGCTTGGGGAGTATTTAAACCAAAGAAACAAGTACTGGGTGGTTATTTTTCAGGTGAAATTGAGGATATCGGGAAAAATGTATCTAGATTCGTAATAGGCGATCAAGTTTTTGGCGCGACAAGAATGCGTTTTGGGGCATATGCTGAACACCTATGCTTACCATCCAGTTATACTCTTGTGAAAAAGCCTAATAATATGACTTATGAAGAAGCTGCTGCAGTTCCTTTGGGAGGATTAAATGCTCTTCATTTTATGAGAAAAGCAAAAATAAAAGAAGGAGATAAAATTTTAATAAATGGTGCGGGAGGGAGCATTGGTACCTTTGCTGTTCAAATAGCCAAAGCCATGGGAGCTGAAGTAACGGTAGTCGATAGTTCAATAAAAGAAACGATGTTACGTCAAATAGGAGCAGATCACTTTATAGATTACACTCAGGAAAATATAACTAAGCAGGGTAAAACCTTCGACGTAATATTCAATATGGTTGCGAATAGTCAATACGAAGATTTCATAAAAATCCTAAATCCAAAGGGTCGTTACTTAATCGGAAACCCTAAACTAGTTGATATGTTCCTATCTGTGATTACCACAAAATTTACAGATAAATCAGCCATTTTCACATTTGCTGGTGAAAAGGAAGAAGAGCTCATCATATTAAAAAAAATGATTGAAGAGGATAAAATCACCTCAGTAGTAGATAAAATATTTTCCTTCTATCAAGTTGTAGATGCTCATCAGAGAGTGGAAACTGAGCAAAGAATAGGGATTGTTGTATTATCATTATCAAATTAATGTTTTCTAAATTAAACGTTAGCCAGTGAAAAATGCTGAATTAACGTTTTGGGATATGAAGAGAAAACAATACTGACGGATTAAAAAATTAAAGATAGAAGGATTTTAAAAAAAGAACAGTTTTACCTTACTTTTTTACAATATAAATTTTAATAACTATTTTATTTTTTAATTTTTGATTTCAATAAATTTTTAATTAAATCAATATGAACAAGAAGATTGTACAATTGATCAGCATTTGACAAAGGAGTATGAAGTTTACCTACTTCTTTTGTTATACGTTCAAGTTCCTTATTTAAACGACTGAATTCTTCATTAGACAAACGTTGAGAATAAGCCTGGTCATCAACTGCCTGTAATTCTTTGTACCAACGATAAACTTTGGATCGAATGCGCCAGCGGTAAATAGGTGGGAGTACTTTAAATAAAGGTAGCATCAATAAAAGTAAGGGGACAATCATAACGACCATTCGATCGATAAATGTTGCCACCCAAAAAGGCAGGTATTTCATTAAGAACGGTGGCCCAACATCTAAATATCGTTTTGCGACAGAACTCAAAGGATACGCAGTCAATTCTGCTGATGGAAAGAACTCAGGAGGTGAGAAAAGATCATTACGACCATGATGTATTTCCATCGCATGCAATAACAATATAGAAAGTGATTTATGGAGATCGTCTCGAACAACAAGATTAGCTGTAGGCGAAAGTAAAGTAATTTCTTGTTCAGGAATATTATTTTTAAAATCTATAATACCTTCATACAAAGTAATTTTAGACAAGAACGGTAAAACCTGACTGTAAGCATCGGCACGTTCAAAATTAAATAAATTAACATTATTATTTTTTAATAATTTTTGTATGATGGGCGTATGAATTGATGAGACAAAAAAAGCCGCATCAATTTGACCGTTTTTTAATTGTTCAAGAGCTTCATTTGGGGAGAGATTTAAAAAAATAGTATTCTGGATATTGACATGATTAATTGCAAATAACTGACTGGCCAACATCTGTGTTCCGCTTCCCTCCATGCCGATAGAAATTTTTAGACCCGCGAAATCATTCAACTGATGTGGTTTTAGGTTTTTTTTGTAAAAAAGGGTGATAGGCTCATAATACAAACTGCCTAAAGAAGTCAGTTTTTCATCAGCATAGGCTGTCCCACCCTGTACCAATGCAATATCAACGTCTTGATTAATCAAACGATTAATATTTTCACGAGAACCACTGGACTCAAGAATGGTGAGGTTAATATTTTCTTTTGCCAGCTCTTCCTTATATTTTTGTGCATAGAGATAATAGGCACCATGGACATTGCCTGCAGAAATTGAAATTTCACGGGGAGGTGCAGGTGAAACAAATTGATAGGCTCCCCAAAACCCAAAATAAAGAATTAGGAGAATAGGGAGCAGGAGATAAAATAAGTCTTTATAGGATTTTTTTCTTTGATTTTTCACACAAAATATCTTTTATTTTTCAATTTTATCAATAATACAGAAATATTATATTCTGTCAAAAAATAATCTATATTAAAAAGGATCGGCAGTTCAATGGCACTTTTTAATCTACAAGCCACGAAAAGTATGATTTTAAAGCGGTAATTTACAAAAAAGAAAAATCAACTGTTCTGACCCCCTTCATTCAAGAAACATCAAACTAAAGCAACCGCCCCCACACCGAATAAGCTACAAGACAGAATCACTTAACAGCATTGGGGCTGACTCCATCGACACGGTGCTACCCTTGGTTGTTTATGCGGACGACCTACTCCAGCATGTCATTGATGACGTTTTTAAACCAACTATGGGCATAGCTCACCTCACGCTTGCGTATCTCCGGGCTGGCATTGGCCGGTGAAACACCCCCGGAGTTCGGTATCGGTGTGATGGTATTGGTGTGGGTATCGAGACTATAGACCGCAGCCACCGAGATACCAAAGTCCTCACCCACCACGCTGTAGCAGGTATTAACGAAGGTGGGGTCGCCCGGCTCCAGACCCTGGAAGCGGTTGACAATGGCAGCCGCAGCTACTTTGGCCTGGGAGTTGGCGGCATAAGCCGATTTGGGCATCTTCGCAGCACTGGAGGCATCTCCGAGCACATAGATATCCTTGTGGCGTTGAGACTCGAAGGTACGCTTATCCACCGGGCACCAGTCGCCATCAGCCAGATCGGCTGCAAAAGCAATAGCACCTGCCTTTTGCGGTGGGATGATATTCACCACGTCACCCTGGAACTCCTCGATTTCGGCCTGAATGGTGAGCGTTGTCGGATCCAGCTCTTCGATCTTTCCACCGCCTGCGGCGCCAATCCAGTCGATCATGCTATTGTCGGTACCATAGCCATAGAGCTTCGTCCAGCCCTCGGTGTAGAGACCCTGTTTGGAGAAAGCATCCTTGGGATCGAGTATGGTGATCTTGGCACGCGGCTTGTGGTGCTTGCAGTACATGGCAATCTGAGAGGCACGTTCGTAAGGACCCGGTGGGCATTTGAACGGATTTGGTGGTGCAGCAATGATCACATGTCCACCTTCTGGCATGGCCTCAATCTGGCGGCGCAACAACAGAGTCTGGGGACCGGCGTTCCAGGCATGGGGGACAGTCTCAGCAGCAACTTTCTCGTCATAGCCCTCGATGGCTTCCCACTTGAAACTGATGCCGGGGGAAACCACACAGGCGTCGTAATTGAAACTCTCGCCCCCCGCAGTCTGCACCGTCTTTTTCACCGGATCGATACCGACGACAGTGCCTCTGACCACTTCCACGCCATAACGGCGCAAACCATCGTAACCAAAGGTGAGTGACTCAAGCGTACGCTCGCCACTCAGTACCTCATTACTCATGAAGCATGCAGTATAGTTGGGTTTGGTTTCGATCAGGGTCACGGCAATGCTTGAGTCCAGCTTGCGCAGGTACTTGGCAACTGTGCTGCCGCCCACACCACCACCGACCACGACGACACGGCGCGCCGCTCCCAGGGCCAGGGATGGAAAACCGATGGTGGCACCGAGCGCAGCAACGCCACTGGTTACACGGATAAATGCTCTGCGATGAATGTCAGTCATAATTTGTTCCTCGACGTTGTTTTACTGCTGGCTACCGTAGTAATGAATGAGGGTGGAGACGGCATCCGGGCCCTCTTCAGCAATTGCCGCATCGACCTTGCGTTTCATCTTGCGTGGCCATTTGCGTTTACCATTAAGGAAGTCGTCCATGGAGTATTCCAGATACGGCATCCATTGGCCGGCCAGAGTACCAGCGTCGCCGGGGCGACCACCGTTCTCATGGCATTTCTCGCAATATTTATCGTGTAACCCTGCACCTCTTGTGGCCAGGGCCGCATCATATTCCTGCGGCTTCAGATACAGCCGCTGGCTGGCGAAGAACCAGGCCATTGCCTTGAACTGTTCATCGCTGTAGGCTCTGGCGATACGATTCATAATACTGGCGTTACGCTGGTTATTCCGATAGGCTTTCATCGCATCAACGAAAACTTCCGGGTCCATGCCAGCGATGGCGGGCATCGATGGCCCCACACTGGAGCCATCGGTACCGTGACAACCAGCACAGGTAAAGGACAAGGCCTGTCCCGATGGTGCCGCCAGGACAGTCACCGGTAAAAGCACCAGTACGGCCAGGATGAGATTGCGAACTTGTTTGAACATAGTATCCTCTCTATTCATGTTTTCCTCTCCCATCAGATTGGTGTAGTCATCAGGCCGATCAGCACCAGTGTGAGCAGGGCCAGACCGGCCATGATCAGTACGCTGGTGATAAACGAGGCCGCCAGATCGGCACGACGCGAAGGACGTTTGACCAGACATTTTTCCAGTTCACCACTGGCAAGGAGCCGCTCATATTGGATACGGTGATCGTGCTTAAATTCTTCAATGGGAATCGCTCCGGTGAAGATGGTTGTACTCATTGGAAAGCGCTCTGGCCTGAAGTGCACGTTAAAGAAGTGCACTGAGTTAAGGAAGATCGCTGCCAACAGAGCCTCTTCTGCATGCACCAGAGTGGCGATATTAAACATCCAGCCCGGCAGGAAGAGAGCAGTCTTCTCCGGCATGAATAGTATAAGACCGGATGTTCCGATTATCGCTGCACCCCAGAACGGTGCCCAGTAATCGAACTTCTGCCAGTAGGTCCAGTAGGAAAACTCGGGGCGTGGGCCTCGACCGAGGAACCACTTAAACATACCCTTTAAATCATGCCAATCCTTCCAGTTGGGCAACATGGACGTACAGCCAAACCACTCGAAGGTATCTCGCTTGCGCCAGATATTACTGATAGCAATGGCCAGATGTACAAGGAAAATGCCCAGCCAGATTATTGCTGCGGTACGGTGAATAATACCCTCCATTAGTGGTCCGCCGAGGAATATCACGACAGCCTTGGCCCAGTCGGTATGCGAGAACAATAGGGTGGTACCGGTCAGGATCAGGACCATGGTGGAGATGGCGAAAAAGCCATGGACCCAGCGCCAGACAACCGGGAAGCGGCGGAAATAGACCACATCGGGATGATCCAGATTCTCAATAAAGCCCTTGCCCTGCATACGGTCCATTATCTCGCGGTAGAGCCACAGCATCACATGAACCCAGAAAAAGGCCATCACAGAAAAAATCAGAATCTGCATGAAGAGCTTGAAAAACCACAGACCGGGGTATTTTTCTATGTCGTCCGCATCACCGTGCGGCCAGAAGGTCAGGAAGTTTTCATTGGCCTCGGTATGGCAGTTTCTGCAATTATCCAGGCGATTGTTGGCATGAATCTCTGATGTTGGATCATCTTCACCCTTGATCTCGTGGCTGCCGTGACAGTCGTGACACTTGGCAGTGTTGGTATAACCAAGACGATGTACCTGACCATGATAGGAATCAAAATAGGTGCGCTGGGCTTCCTCGTGACAGTCACCGCAATTTTTAGTGATTGACAGCTTGGCCTTGTCACTCTCGGGGGAGGCAATATCATGGGTGGTGTGGCAGTCAGAACAAACCGCCGACTCACTATCACCCTTCTCCAGCACAGCCTTACCATGAACGGAGGTACGATAATCGGTCAGTTCCTTCTCATGGCAACTTCCGCATACGTCAGGATTTTTCAGGCGCTTTTCGGCGCGCTGAATGCTGCCAAGTTCACCAACGTTGTGTGCATCATGACAGTCATAACAGGTAGCGTTGGTGCGAGACTGATCCAGCTTGTTTGGTTGAGCATGAATAGACTGCATGAAGTTGTCAATTTGCTCATTGACTACCTTGAGCCGCTCATGCTTGCCATCTGGATCGTCCTTGTGTTTCTCCCAGGTATCCTTGTGACATTCGATACAACCAACGATAACTTCCGGTGCTTCCCGGTGTGGCACGCGATCAATGGTAATGTGACAACTGTTGCAGCTCTGCTTACCGTGTATGCTCGCTTCAATTTGTTCACGGTGTACAAAGATCTTGACCAAGCTACCATCATCACGCACGTCGGTCTTTTCCTTCTCATCACCATGACAGGTCAAGCAACGCTCGTTAGGAATGATCCGCTTGCCGGTTTCCGGGTCAAAATTGGAAATCATCAATTCGCCCACCGGCTCCTCTGACTCGGCATAGGCCGGGGGAATGATGAATAGACAGAGTAACATCACCCAAAGGCAGGCTACTTGCATAGATGTAATGCTTCTTGGCATTGTTTTCATCCCATTTCCTCTAGTTTAAATAGTTTCTGAACCAATAGTTGCCGATTTAGGTGGCACTCAAGGATTCTATCGCAAATATTTAGTTGAAATACAAGAGCTAACTTTAATCAGGTTTTGTACCATGTTTGGTACGTGAAGTTACCCGGATTTTTTAAGGAATGAAAAGAAATTACAGATAGAATAACTAACAAATTCCCCTTCATCACTATCCTTAGTGTCTATAACTCTGCTCATTTAAAGAGCTTGGTAATAGTAGAGCCATATCTGCCACTGCCATTCCCAATCCGGTTGACAGTAAAAAACGAAGCTTTGACAGGCTCAGAAAAGTCCAGAATATTTCAACCTACGGATTGATAAGCCCATTTAAAAATTTCAAACAGGTTCAATTCGTGTGATGCAACTTGTTGTTAGGATGGAATGATTTTTTTGTTAAGAAAATATTATTATTATGTTTTAAACAAACTTAATGAATCAGAGACAAAAGGTCATTGACCTACATCAATAAACATAATATTAATAAATAATAACTTATTGGAAATGAATGTAATCAAAAATCAATTTATTTGGCAGTTGACTTATTTCTGGCATGAGATCAGTATATGAATATATTTCCAGATAACCAGCATCGCCAGAAAAATAGTTGATTACGTAAATATTTATTACTTATCGGGATTAATTTTAGAAATTTTTGAGCCCTGAATACCAGCCCCTGCCATTAACCCTTTCTGGTTAAAGGTAAAAACATAAACTGACTCTGTGGCTGTTGTATTACTCAATGTTTTGGCAATACCTTCATCAACAAACACGATACTGGGACCAACACCAACTTCCCATCCCTTATTGTGATTAACAAGATGATTTAATCCTTCATCATCCATAAAAAACATTGCATAGCCAAAGGCCTGTGCGCCGATTTGTAGTCCATAAGAACCTGCAATAGTATTATAATAAGCAGTGGACTTACCATTTTGTCGTAATACGCCTTCTCCATGATGACCACCAATACCTAAACCAGCTTTAATTATTTTTGGAAAAATCAAAACAGCTTTAGCACTTTTTGATAAATTAACAGCAGCTGAAGAACTCTTTAATAATTTATTTAATGCAATATCGCTGTCTTGATCAATTTCAGTTGCTGTTTTACCAATCCCTACGCTTTGTCCAATGTCTTTAGCAATATCACCGGCATCACTGGCGATTTCAGAAATAGCTTCTCCAATTGCATAAGCCTGATGCGATAAAAACACAGTCATTAGAAGAGTAAAAAGCAAAGTTTTTTTGTAATTATTCATTGTATATTCCCTAATGGTTTAAATAATATTTATTATAATTAGCCCGCAGGGATAGTCACTAAAGGCAATCCTTCTTTGGCACCTGTTTCTGTCAAAGAAAAAATAATCATGAGAAAGGCAAAGGTTCGCTTGGAATAAAAATCACGATCATCAACCCAGAACCAATGATCTCGATATTTGACTGCGGTAAATGCATTTTCTGGTTTGTTGATACTGTGTTTGATATCAATCAGTTTCCAGTCTTTACCCTGTTTATCAACCATACCTTTTGCAGGTACTGTACGTCCCTCTTTAATATGTTGTTCAGGGACATTGACCTGTGATGCCAGAGTTATCATGATTTGTAAAAGCGATTGAGTTAACATGGCTATTTCCTGGTTATTTTTTGGAATAGACCCATAAGAGACAGTAATAGAGCGTACATTGGGTTCTAAGCCTAATAATTTATTTAATTCCTGTAACTTTAACTTAACTTCATCACTGATGTTTTTATCATGAAAAAACATCACGGTTGAATCTTGTCCTTTCTTACTTTTCAATAAGCGCATGCCTAGATAACCAGATTTTTGAATATCTCGTAATAAAGAGATTACACGATAGTAGTTTGTATCACCTTCACGTTGATTAGCACCAGCCGCCATTTTACTTTTAAGCCCGTTAATTGAATTAATGGTTAATGGAAAAATCAAATCAACTGGCCAGGATGACTGTATTAAAAATAATATGGCGCCAGGAGGAATAGGTGTCATAAAACTTTTATTGAACCTCTGACCCGTAATAGGGGAATAGGTAATGGTAGGACGATCAGAAAATTTACCTGAGCCTCCCAAAGAAAAAATTTCATTACCTGAAATACTATTTCCGCTACCAATATGGGTAGCGTTTAAATTAACTGAACTTTCTAAGGTATAACCGCTCACTATAGATGAAACTTCAACAAATAATGGCATATCTGCATAGCGTAGTTTGACTATATTAAGGAGTGTTTGTTCTTTCCATGAATCGGCGATGGCAGTGTTATAATCAAAACGATCTCGAGGAATCGTATTCGGACCGATATTGGTACAGGCGCTCAAGAGTAAGGTGACTACTATAGCCAGTAAAGAAGTTATATTTTTCAATTTTATTAAATTATTCCTGTATTAAAATTTATCAAGATGAACACTATCTTACCAATCAATTTCTTTTTATCAATACCTTTTTGTTGAAAGAGAAATTAATTGATAAGGAGATTTAATGTTTAAATCATTGAACATTAACAATGACATATTGTGTATTGTATTAATGGTTATATTCATTGTTAGCCTTCTATCGTTGTATTAAAAATAAATGATATCCCGCAGAAAGGAGATTTATTTCCTTCTGCGTCGACTGGAAAAAATATAATGGCGTCATGATAGATAAGGTATTGATAATTACCCCAGATGGAAAACATGATTAATTATATCAGTGCAATCGTTTTTTTGATTAAAGGCTATTAAGTCCCGCAGAATGTTTGGTGGACAACCTCATCTTCTTTTGGTACATCTCTTAACGCTTGATGTTCTTCTTGATCGGTAAAAGGATTGGCTAGAACATGATTAAGTCGATGAAAATGCTCATAATTGCCTTCCATAGCTTGAGCAATTGCTTTTTCTACTTGATGATTTCTAGGGATAAATACTGGATTGCTCTGTCGCATGAGGTTTTTGCTTTCCTCTATGTCTTGTGCTTGTTGGCCAAGGCGTTTTTTCCAGGACGAAAGGAAGTGATTAAATTCACTTGTTCCTGGAAAAATGTTTTGGGACTCATCTTGACTTAAAAGACCAGTGAGATCTTGAAAGCTATTGGTAAAATCCAGGCTTTCTTTTTCAAGATAATGAAGCCAGCCGTGAATAAGTCCTTGATCCTTCTGTGTTACCGAAAATAAACCCAGTTTTTTTCCCATTTCTTGAGTCCATATAGTATTAAAATACTCAGATAGTTTTTCAAACTCTTCTTTGAAGATCCTGGACATCTCATCAGAATCCGTATCCATAATAGGAATAAGACAATTAGCCAACGACGACAGGTTCCAAAGAGCCATATTAGCCTGGTTTTGGTAAGCATAACGTCCATTACGATCAATGGAACTAAATACTTTCTGGTAATTAAATTGATCCATAAAAGCACACGGCCCAAAATCGATGGTTTCTCCACAAATACTGGTATTATCCGTATTCATAACACCGTGAATAAATCCAACGCTCATCCATTTGGCAACCAGAGATAGTTTTCTTTTTGCGACAGCCTTAAAAAATTCAAAGTAAATATTTTCACAAGCAATTAATTCATGATAATGTCTATTAATCGTATAATCAGTCAGCTGCTTAACAGCATTTAAGTTATCCCTACAGGAAAAATATTCGAAAGTACCTACCCTAATATGGCTGGACGCGACTCGGGTCAATATACCACCAGGAACAATGTTTTCTCGATAAACCTGATCGCCACTGGTAACAGCTGCAAGAGCACGAGTCGTTGGGATCTTTAAGGCATGCATCGCCTCGCTTAAAATGTATTCCCTTATAACAGGGCCCAGAGCAGAACGACCATCACCTCTTCTTGAAAAAGGGGTCTGCCCAGAACCTTTTAATTGAATATCAAATCTAAGTCCTTTCGGTGTTACTACTTCACCAATAAGAATTGCGCGGCCATCACCAAGGCTAGGGACAAAATTACCAAATTGATGCCCGGCATAAGCTTGTGCTATTGGCATTGAACCCGGAAGGGTTTCTTTACCTGAAAATACATCTGTTAATTTATTTTCATCCATTGATTCAAGATTGGCTCCAAGTTCTCTGGCAAGGTCTGTGTTAAAAGCGATAAGTTTTGGTGCCACAGCACTGGAAGGACTTACCTTTTGGTAAAAATCTTCAGGAAGCTTTATATACGTATTATCAAAATTAAACAAATCTCTCTCCTTAATTTCCACAGACATAATGGCAAAGTTAGTTAGTCCGTTAGTTATTGAGCCCTTTTGGATGATTATTACGTAATCATAAATCAATGGGAATACCCAATGGCATTTTTATTCTTGCTAAAACTGTTTAAAAAATATAGATTAATCTATTGAAAATACCAGTTATTTCATTATAGTAAGGTTTAGACAGGAGTATATTATGAAAAACACAATCACATTTATTTTTGCTTTTTTACTATTAATTACTTCAACATCAGCATCAGCATTCAGTTTTAAAAGTAGTGATTTTGGTATGGACGATGATGACTATCATAGTGATGACTGTGATAGTGATAGTTATGGTGCAGGCTGGGGAGGTAAACGCTGTGATCATGATAGCTGGAGTAGTAATCGTAATAGCCCAATGAGAATGAGTAGTGGTAAATGGAATACCGGTCGCGTGGGCGGCGGTCCCTTTAATACCGATAGTAGAGGCTGGGGAGGTGCTCCATGGAATTGGGGCGGAAGAAATCGTCCTTGGGGAGGCAGCAGCAGCCCCTGGAATAATAACCCCTGGAACGGGAATAATAGAGATTGGAGAAATAACAGAGGGTCCTGGAATAGAGGCTATCGTGGTTATGGTAATCCTTATCCCTATCCTTATCGTCGTGGTCCTTATGGTGGTGAGTATGGCAATCCTTATAATGCGGGGCCTGAATCAGTACCTGATTTACCCCAGACACCTGGTTTAGATGTTGAAAGAAAACAATAATTGTCACTTTAGGGACGTGAACGAAATTAAGCTACAGACCAGGTGAATTTTTCAATTGCATCAGATTTTCCACATCCCAATCTGGAATTAATATATTATTGTTTTTAATCATAAAATATTAAAGAGAAAGGTTTCTAGTACTTCATAATTAGCACTATTCATTTTCATGTTTAAGATTAATGGAAGAAAGTTCACCCTGTTCATTAACATTTACATCAATAGTGATTGGCCGGCAGCATACATTGCAATCTTCTATATATGATTGTTGACCTCCCGAAATATCTATTGTAATTTCAAGGGATTCGCCACAATAAGGGCAAAAAATCAATGCTGATTCGATTGCTTGCAATAGAATTGTCCTTTAGTTTTAAAGTTATTTGCGAATTCAGATTCCACATAAATAATAGCCAATGTAACAAATTTAGCTTATTATTCAAAAATATAAATTATTTCGTCCATCGAGTTTTAACTATATATGCGAAACATTCTTCAAAAAACAATATCCAAACAACGTCATATTCTGATAAAACTGCTGAAAAAGCCAATATCACAACTTGTTCTTAGCTTGTCAGCCGATATATCTCACCCGAAAAAACTGGAAGCTCACTTACATAAAGCATTTCCAGTCTTTCAATTTTGTAAGTATTTATACGTTATGGATAGCCAGGGTGTACAGATCACCAGAACTATTTTACGTGATTCCAGCGATACAAAAAGTGTGGGCCGTGATCGTTCTCAACGCCCTTATATGCTGGGTGATTTTAGTCTTTATGACTTTATCCTGTCAGAAGCTTATATCAGTAAACATAACAAACGTCCCTCTATCACTGCGGTTCATGTCATAAAAGACAGCCAGGGAATTCTTATCGGCTATCTGGGGGTTGATTATGATTTAAGGGAACTCCCCGGAACTAATCATCTCTATAAAGAAAATTATAAATGGCAGCAAATTAAGGGTGATCCCGCTATTCGTAGTGGACTATTCGCCCAGCAGCGATTACAAAGTGATATGGATAATAATATTGATAATGTTTTTGCTCTAATGCAGGAACTCATTTGTGAACATGGTGTTTTTCATGGGAAATTTCATTTCTCCAGCAGCAGAACCACTATCTGGTTATTAGATGATCCCTATAACTATCGGCTTTTAGGTATGGATGAGTTGAATGAACCCGATATTTGTCTGGTCTATCCGCGCCATGACTATTCTGAACTGGCAACCGTCCCTGAAGCAGATATTCCTAAAATTTTTGAATATTTCCGACAATTACGTTTTGCTGATGAAACCATTTATTTACGCGCCGGCTCTATTAATATCATCAATGGAATGGTCAGCCTTAATTTTTCCTGTGACGGCTCACATTACCTGCCTTATAAAGAGTTTCTGGAGAAAGGCATGTCTTTCTGGTTTGGTGTCAATGATAATGAAGTGGATCCATTTCAATATGATGAGGTCATTGAAAGTATTTGTGCGAAAGGCTGTGATTACGTTTATGATTCAATCAATCAACACCGGCAAGGGCATATTATTGATGACTTAATTCATATTCCGCAAATCGAACAGGACAAAATCATCAAAGAACTGGAAACTATTATGCAGGTTTATGCACATTAATTAATCTTATTTCTTATTAAAACGAATAGCATCATTTTTACTGCATCTAATTCATATGCCTGGCCAATCCTGATCATTTAACTTAATTAAGCATGGCGCTTTGATAACGTTTTTTAGTTGCATTTATGATAAAGGCTTCAATATCACTGGCATCAAATCTTTCTTTTTTTCTAAACATTTTTCCCATGGATTGATGAATAAACTTATCCCTTTTCATTAAACCGTCTTCATCTTCTTCTCGTTGACCGACTATATCAAAAAAAGAATGGATTTCTTTTGACATATCTGATGATAATTCTAAACCATCCATTTTTTCCATAGCCTGTAAGGCACGACTTCTATTGCCCTTAATAAATTCAGCACAGGCAAGATTCAATTGGACTTCAGGCTCTATAGGCAAGGTCATATCAGTTGAATGATAGCAATGATTTAAGATATCAGATTTATAATCTATCAAGACGTTAGCTAGTCCCAGATAAGACTGATAAACAGAGTAATGGTCTTCTAATGGATAACCATCATAAACTGCCGTGAGAAAAAACTTTCTTGCTTCTTTATATTCAGCGTTGAATAAACAGGAAATTCCGGTCAGAAAATTGCTGTCATAGTCGTGGGTATAGGGGTCCTGAATATCATTCTGAGTTATTGGAGGTTCATTCATTACATTAGTCCTGCGTTACGATTATGGTCAAATACCAGGCAGTTAAAACAAAGCATTTAGACACCATTTAAAATGGCATGCATATTTCACACCATTAAAAAATATCTTTAGAATACATTAACTTAATACACAAGCAAATTAGTATGGTATTATCAATTGTCAAATTGTTTGACAGTTATAGAGTAATATATTGAATTTCGATGTAAATTTTTCTTTACAACTATTCAGGGATGCCGGCCTGGTAAATTCTGTCCAGTTTCTCAGGAGTGAGGAGTTCATCAAGCATAGGAAAGAGTTGTCTTTCTTCGGTGCGGGTATGCTGCTTATGCAATAGCAGCTGGCTTAGTCTGTTCAGCCTCTATTCTTTAAAAAGTCTTAGCAAAGACGGCCAGTCATTATTCCTGTTTACAAAGTGTAAATAGGATTTAACAGCAAAACGGGTTGGATTTAACAGATAATACTCTTCCGTCATCTCTGACCTGTCCAAAAATGCAGGGACATCGTTGGCGGCAATAATTTCTTTCCTATGTGACGGGTCAAGTAATGAAAGCTGAATGACGTAAGCAAAATATTCATGAATTTCTCTGGCAATAATGGTTTTTTTCATATTTTGCCAAAAAAGAGCATGAGCAAGCTCATGTGTAATAACACTTCTATGCAATTCTTTATCCATTTGCAAACCGAGTACCGCTTCATCACCAAAATTCTTTTGCGATGCTGCTATAGATAATACTTCAATTTTCATCGTGTTTGGATTAAATACCGCCAGTGATTTTCCGGTAATATTTATACTCAGGCTATCCACAAATAATATGCTGATGTTCAAATCTTCATTCAGGCCAATTTTTTGTGCTACATCCATCAACTCATTTACTGACCTGCATGCCATGTAGAAATCATCAATATTAGAAAACTTAACAACAACATCCGAACCAGTACACTGACTGGCTTTTTCGTTTGCATAGCTGATTGAGTTGAACAACAGGAATACTGTAATTAAAAACAGGCTTCCTGAAACTGGAAAAAGGGATCGGTTAAGATTTTTTATCATATAAATTTATGCTTGATCCCTGATAGATTGAGGCTTATTGAAATTAATCTTACCTTGCGGTACATGGTTTGTAAACTACCTGTTTTACTACAATAACAGGTATTTCAAGTGTTCATGATACCAGTCAATTACATTACACAAACACTGAGGTACACTATAAATAGATAAAGACAAACACCGACGTCAACTTTGTATCTATGCATCTTTTATTAAAGGGGGCAATTTAAAAAAGTTAAACAGGTGAGCGTCATGAAAAAATTGAGTTTATTAGTTGTTCTATTTCTTTTAACCACTTCCTTTGCCTGGGCCTATGACAAGGTGATGGCTGAGAGTTACGCTCAGTACTTCAAGCCATTTGCTGATAAAGCCACTTCCAAATCACTGCACATGATGAAGACAGCCGATTTTGTAAAAGAAATCAGGGCTGGAAAACTGTTTGTGATTGATGTGAGAACTTACGGAGAAGCAGGTATCTTCGGCATGACAATTCCGGAAAGCGTTGTCCTGCCAATGGATCAGGTCTTCAAGGCAGAAAACCTGGCCAGATTGCCAACAACCGGGAAGATTATTATTGTATGTAAAGCCGGTCACCGGGCTATGGCTGTGAGTACCGCATTGCGTCACATAGGATTTAACAATGTCTACTCTCTAAAGCTTGGTATCCAGGATCTGGCGAAGTATCTTAGTCCAAAAACTGCTTATTAGTCATTAGCAGAGCCGGGGAGTGATTAGTATCACTCCCCGGAAAACAGGTGCTTTATCTGAGCATATTTGTATATAATATTCATAGATTTGAGTTTTAAAGCTAATAAGCCATAAGGAAAAATATGTTCAAAGTATATACCAGCTTGTTTGTATTCCTGCTTGCTTTCAATCTGTCCCAGGCTGCAGAAGAAGATATCACCTTAAAGATTATTAATAGCAAGTGTAAGCTTTGTCATGGTTTTAATGGTGAAGCCTCCAATGCTATTTATCCAAGACTGGCAGGCCAGCACGAAAACTATATCATTAAGCAATTACATGATTTCAGAAACGGCAGACGTAAAGGTACGATGAATGAGATGGCTGCCGATCTCACGGATCCGCAAAT
>Ga0209013_10002217_pt1 | contig 17664 bp, 16 predicted proteins | sample Cruoilmetagenom2_FD_187291 | JGI IMG/M metagenome (GOLD analysis project Ga0209013, IMG submission 187291) | Oil polluted marine microbial communities from Coal Oil Point, Santa Barbara, California, USA - Sample 2 (SPAdes) (version 2) | ecosystem: Environmental > Aquatic > Marine > Oil seeps ...
GTCAGCGCTTACACGGGTAGTGTATGGATAGGTGTGCTGGCTGGAATTGTAGTTGGCATGTTGTACTCGCTGCTGCTGGCGCTGTTCCATCTCTATTTGGATACCGATATCATACTGGCGGGTATTGCGCTTAACATCATGGCGCAGGGAGGTACAATATTTTTGCTTTTCATCCTAACAGGTGATAAGGGCAACTCGTCCTCCCTGGCAAGCGGTGCAGTGCCCACCGTAACTATCCCCTTCGTCGAGAATATCCCCTGGCTGGGAACCATCCTCAGCGGACATAATATATTTACCTATCTGGCCTTCCTGTTTACCTGGCTGGTATCCATCCTGCTCTATAAAACACCCTTGGGTACACACTTACGGGCTGTTGGAGAGAACCCTGTTGCCGCTGAAACAGTGGGTATCAATGTCCGAAGAACGAAGACTATCGCTATCGCTTTGAGCGGTTTCTTCGCTTCACTGGGTGGGCTCAGCCTGTCGATGGCCTACCTTACTCTTTTCCAAAATGCGATGACTGCCGGGCGCGGCTTTATCGCATTGGCGGCCGTCTTCCTGGGTGGACGTACGCCGTGGGGCACGACGGTTGCAGCGATCATCTTCGGTTTCGCGGATGCGCTTGCCAACCAGTTGGGCTCGCTGGCCATCCCGCCGCAGTGGGTGCAGATGATTCCCTACGTAGCCACGGTCATCGCGTTAGTTGCCTACAGCGTCCGCCGTCAAGCCAAGCAGCGGGAGCGCCTGAGACATTTTCAGGAAGGCGATGTGAAAGACTCCGGTGCGGCCGAAGCCGGAGGGGATTGATATGTACGACCAGATACTTGCCGGTCTATACGGGCAGGCGTTAGGCGATGCCTGGGCCATGCCCGCCATGCTTACACCCAATGATACCTGGGAGAAGTACGGTGGTTGGATCACTGAATTTCTCCCAGGGCCAGAGGATCATCCTGTCCACGCCGGTTTAATGCCAGGGCAGGTGACCGATGACACCGAGCAAGCCTTTGCCCTGGCGGAGACCATCATTCAGGACGGTGGCGTTACAGTTGAAGGTGCGGCCAGGGCGATTGTGAATTGGTATGATCGGATAGGGGGCGATAACGTCCCGTATGTCGGCCCTTCTACTACGCGGGCTGTGCGGGCTATCAAACGCGGTGATGATCTGAACGAGACGGGTCGATTTGGTGACACCAACGGTGCTGCTATGCGCATCTCGCCGGTGGGATTGATTCACCCTGGGGATCCAGCCGCGGCAGTGGAGGATGCACGCATCGCCTGCACACCGACGCACAACACGGACGTGGCGATCTCAGGGGCTGCGGCGGTCGCGGGAGCCATTGCGGTCGCGCTGCGCCCTGGTGCCAAAATGAATGAGATCATCCAAGCGAGCCAGACTGCGGCCAATATTGGACGCAAATTCGGTCATCGTTGGATGGGAGCCTCAGTTTCGCGCAGGATAGATATGGCTGTTGAAATCGCGCGCTCAAATAAAACGGATCGTGAGCGACTGCAAGAGTTGTATGAATTGATCGGCACCAGCCTGGCTATCCCTGAGTCAATCCCGGCCGCGTTTGGTGTGCTTGTTATGGCAGATGGCGATCCTAAGCAATCCGCGATTTACGCTGCTGGACTGTCCGGGGATGCGGATACAATAGGCGCAATCGCCTGCGCAATAGTGGGTGCCTGGCGAGGGCTGGAGTCGTTTGATGAGACAACCATCATCACAATAAAAAGCGCGAACCCTGAGCTCGATTTTGACCAGGTGGCATCCGGTTTGACCGAACTGGCTCAGAAGCATTTGGTTTCGACATAACTGAATATGTATGACTTGCTGATACGCGAATGTGATGTCCTGTTATTTAACGAAAATCGCAGGACCACTGTTGGGACAAACATTGATATCCTGGTTCAAGGAAAGCGGATAACCGCGATCGAGCCAACAGGACGGGCTCGCTCAGAAAATGCCGTTGAAGTCATTAATGGGAGGGGGCTGCTGGCCATTCCAGGTTTGATAAATACTCACGCGCACGTACCGATGGTGCTTTTCAGGGGGCTGGTTGAGGACGTGGAGATATCGGCCTGGTTTAACGATTATATTTGGCCGTTGGAATCCAACCTCACGCCCGAAGACGTGTATTGGGGCAGCCTGCTGGGTATGGCAGAGATGATCGAAGCTGGCGTGACTCATGTTGCCGATCATTATTTCTTCATGGACCAGGTGGCAATGGCCGTTGAGACATCCGGTATGCGCGCGAACCTGGCCTGGGCGACGTTTGCACACGAAGGGTTAGGTAAGCTGGATGAATCCGGCGCTTTCATCCAGCGTTGGAATGGCAAGGCGGATGGTCGCATCACCACCTGGTTGGGTCCGCATGCTCCGTATACGACCGGTCCCGAATATCTCGCTGCCGCGGCAGTACGGGCAAGTGACCTGGGGGTGGGGATACATACGCACGTTTCTGAAACGGCGGAGCAGTTGCAGTTGAGTTTGGATCAGCATGGTGTCACACCGGTTCAGATGCTGGTGGAGACCGGTGTAATGGACCTACCGACCATATTGGGCCACTGCCTGTACGCGACCGAAGACGATATCAGGCTGCTGGCTGGTTTTTCCACCGGTATCGCACATGCGCCGAAGACTTATCTTAAACTCGGCATGGGGACCGCTCCGGTTCTTCAATTTCGTGAAGCGGGTATCCCGGTTGGTCTGGCTACGGATGGCGCTGTGAGCAGCAATACTTTGGATATCCTGGAGCAGCTGCGGCTGATGGTATTGGCCCAGAAAAACCTGGCGCACGACTCGACCACGATGCCTGTTGACGAGGCTTTGGACATTGCCTTCCATGGGGGCGCTCAAGTGATGCGAATGGAAGATGAATTGGGCGATATCGCTGTTGGAAAACTGGCGGATCTCGTTTTGCTCCGTCAGGATGGATTACAGACATTTCCACGCATTGACCCGGCAGCCAACCTGGTCTATGCCACGCGCAGCAGTGATGTGCACACGGTCATCTGCGATGGGAAAGTACTTTTGCTGGACGGCGAGCTGCAAACAATCGATAAAGACGAGATAAAGCGCGAAGTCCGGAGGCGCTTAAAACGTCTCAGCCAGCGTGCGCCGGGCAAGCGCATCGCGACGTACCCGGCTTGAGTAAACATGATCATTCAAATTTACGCATTTACAGATATAGAGCAGGCACAGCAGGCTGCCAGAATGGGTGTGCACCAGATTGGATTTGTCGCTGGTGATTACGGTGTTGTACCGGGAGAGATGTCCTTCGAGGATGCACGAGAGCTGGTCATTTCACTTCCTTCGATTGCCCACAGCGTTGCCTTGACCATGGCAACCGATATTAACGAGATTCTGCACATGGTCCACCACGTGCAGCCAAACATCGTGCATATCTCAACAGATGTATACGATGTGGATGTGGAGGCGTTGACAATATTAAGAAATCGATTATCCCCATCTGTGCAACTGATGAAAGCCATACCTGTTCAGAATGAAGGTTCGGTTGCACTGGCTGAGGAGTTCGCTCCAATTTGTGATTACTTGCTGCTGGACACAAAGGTCACTGGAATGCCTGGGGTAGGTGCCACTGGGGAAACCCACGACTGGCAGTTGAGCAAACGAATTGTCGAATCCGTCGACATCCCCGTCATCCTGGCGGGCGGTCTGGACCCGGACAATGTTGTTGATGCTATCCGTGCAGTAGGTCCTGCCGGTGTCGATTCGAATACCGCCACTAACATTTCGGGGAGCAGCGTAGAAAAAGATATGCGGCGCGTAAAGCAATTTGTTAATTCTGTGCGGCATTTTATAAACAAAACGGTCAAATCAGATGGGTGAAATTGCACTCTTTGGTGACATCAATGTAGATGTTTTGATGGCTATCCCACGTTACCCGGGACCCGGTGAAGATGCAATGGCAACACAGATCACCTTGCAACCCGGTGGTTCTGTGGCAAACACCGCCATCGTGTTAGCAAAATTGGGAGCACAGACGCGCATGATCAGCCGTATTGGGGATGATCGCTGGGCCGAAATTGCCCTACAACCGCTGATCGATTCTGGTGTGGACGTGACACACGTCACACGGGACCCGATAGAAACAACCGGCTTGATATTTATCCCGGTTGTGATTGATGGCGAACGCACCATGTTCTCCTACCGCGGGGCAAATCTGCAAAAATCTGTTGCTGAGATCGAACGTGGAATTTTTACTGACGTTTCCTTGCTGCACATATCCGCCTACAATTTCCTCGTGTCACCGCAGCGGGAGGCGACCTGGCGCGCTGTGGAATTGGCAGCAGAAACTGGCGTTGGCCTGACGATGGATGTTGGCGTCGAACCAGCAGTTCACGCGAAATCCGACCTGGAAAATATTCTGCCCGGGTTGTCTATCCTGGTTATTGGGTTCGAGGAAGCCCAACTGCTGATTAACGCTAAAACGCCACAAGATGCTGTAAAAGAATTTCTTGATAAAGGCGTCCAACTGGTGGGGCTTAAGTTGGGACGTGACGGTTGTATTATCGCTTCCCAGAGTGAAAGATTCATTCTCCCCGGATTTGAAGTTGATACTGTCGACACCACCGGTGCTGGAGATGCGTTTTGTTCCGGATTGATATATGCCATGTTGAAAGATATGAGCTTATCTGCTGGCGGAATGCTGGCGAACACCTTGGGCGCCCTGGCGACGACTGTCTGGGGCGGCGGGCCGGTGTTGCCGGGGCGTGAAGAAGTCCTTGAATTTTTAAGTAAGCGACTGGAAGAATTCAATGAAGTCGAAAAGAAAATGTGGGCACGAGAAGTGATAGAAGTGCTCAGCAGCGCTGCAGTTTAAACGAGTTTGTCGCTTATTTTGAGTTCTCGATTATGACCCAAAACTTTGGACAATTTACTGTTATATCAATCGGAGATCTGGTGGCTGATTTGATCGTCTCCATTCCACAGCTGCCGGTTGAAGCGGATGTCCACCAACTGGTACGCCAGTTTCGTCTGGAGCCGGGTGGGGCGGGTAATTTTTTGATCGCAGGAACACGTCTTGGAATGAAGATGTTAGCGTTTGGCTCGATCGGAGACGATACTTTCGGCAGTGCGGCGATGGATATCCTGACCGAAGAGGGTGTGGACACCTGTGGTGTTATCGTCCAATCCGACACGGGGAGCACGACAGTGATTGTGTTAGTAGATGATGCGGGTCAGCACGTTTTCTTGGGAGGATACGGGGAAGGACCATCCATACAGCTGCCAAAATCCTGGATTAATAAACTGTCCGAAAGCCAGGCGGTCTTCGCTTGCGGATATACGCTGCAGGAGAAGCGCTTGGCTGACGCAGCCCTGGAAGCCATGGCGCTCGCGCACCAAGCAGGTATCCCGGTTTTCTTCGATCCCGGTCCTGAAATGCAAAATGCGACATCAGAGCAGATTTCTTCCGTTCTGGAATCCAGCGATGTGATCTTGCTGACCGAGGAAGAAATTCCACTAATAATGGGAGGCGGGGAAGGTGTTGATGGCGCGGCGGGAATATTGACTTACGGTCCGCATTTGGTTTGTATAAAACGAGGTCCTGAAGGGTGTGTGATCTTATCAGATAATACTGCGATACAGCATCCAGGCTTTCCGGTCACAAAGCGTGATACGACTGCGGCAGGGGACTCGTTTGCTGCGGCATTTATTTTTGCTTATCTTCAAGAATGGTCCCTGGATAAGGTGGCTGCATTCTCGAACGCCATGGGTGCAGCAAAAGTGCGTAAGGTCGGGTCCGGTCGGCAGGTACCGACTGCTGATGAAGTGCGATCCATTCTTAATAGATATGATGTTGATATCGAATATTGAAACAGAGGCTTGATGCTGAAAAAAATAGAACTTCGAACACAACCGGGCGAGAGCCTGATCAATATAACCGAAGATATTCAGTCGGTTATCCGCCAACTTGGGGTAACAGAAGGTATATGTGTGGCCAGCGTCCCGCATACAACAGCCGGCCTGGCCGTAAACTCAAGTATAGACAGCAAAACCCTGGCAGATATCATCGAGGAGGTTGACCGGCTGGTGCCAACAAGAGTTGATTTTCATCACCAGTATGACACACCACACGATGCATCGGGGCACATTAAATCAGTACTGGTGGGCAGCAGCCTGTCATTGATTATCACGGGTGGTAAGCTCTTGTTGGGTCACTCCCAGAGTGTGCTGTTGTTTGAATTTGATGGCCCTCGGAACCGCCAGGTTTGGCTTCGTCTGCTGTCGGAAGAATAGTTCACAAAATAATTATTTGGTTGGTGAAATCTATATGAATGTGGGAGCTATGTATGCCTAAAAAAATAATCATTGATACGGACCCGGGAGTTGATGACACCATGGCGATTCTTCTCGCCCTGAGATCACCAGAACTAGAAGTGGTTGGCTTGACGACTGTGTTTGGCAACGGCTACATAGAAACCACCACGCATAATGCACTGAGTTTGGTTGAGTTGGAGAACAACCACCAGATTCCAGTGGCCAAGGGCGCCGGTGTCCCGCTGGTGAATTCACCACGATCGATGGGTATGCATGTGCATGGAGACGATGGGATGGGAGGAGCCAATCCGCCTCCTCCAAAAGGAGAGGTTGTAGATGTTACCGCGGCGCAGTTTATCGTCAATGAGGTGATGAGCCATCCAGGTGAGATCACGCTAGTACCGGTTGGTCCACTGACGAATATTGCCCTCGCGCTGCGCCTTGAGCCGCGTATCGCTGACTTGGTAGAGGGCGTTGTCATCATGGGAGGTTCCGCATATGCGGGAGGGAATGCATCCCCGGTGGCAGAGGCGAACATCCTGAACGACCCCCACGCGGCGCAGATTGTGTTCAACGCCGGATGGTCGTTAACCATGTTGGGGCTTGATGCGACATTAAAATGTATAATGACCAAAACTTTCCTGGAAGAGATAGGAACTGCAGGTAATCCATGTACAGATCTCATCAGCCGGGCGATTCCCTTTTACCAGGAATTCCACCACCAAATATACGGCATGAACGGAGATCTGCACACGCATGATCCTTCCGCCGTTGCCTATGTCATCGATCCCAGCATCTTCCAGGCTGAACAAATACCGATGTTTGTTGAAACAGCCGGTAAATGTGCCGGCCAGACAGTACCTGATAAACTTCAACAAATCGGGGATTTTCATGTCGTCAACGTTTGCCTGGATGTAGATTCAGAGCGGTTTCTTGAATTGTATAAAGAACGACTTATGAAGTGATCGTGTGCCGCGCACTAAATTACCGAATATATGGACCGGTTGATTTCGATCATAAATATATAGTAAGGCTAATTAGTAACAAAGTGCGTGGCGCCTCGTCCAAAGATAACGAAAGGAGTAAAAATGCGTCGATTTTGGATTGATACGGATACTGCCTCGGATGATGCTGTCGCGATATTGATGGCTTTACGATGGCCGGATGTTGTTGTGGAAGGCATATCGGTCGTTTCAGGCAATGTGCCGGTTGATATGGGAGTTCGCAATGCATTGTACACGGCCGAATTATGCGGCGTTGATGTTCCCGTTTATTCAGGGTTGCCCGGTCCCATGCTGCGTGAAGCCAGTTATGCCTATTTCTTCCACGGTCCGGACGGAATGGGCGATATGAACTATCCGCAGCCCAAACGTCCGGTTGAGGCTCAACACGCTGTTGAGGCGTTCATCGATGCAGTACGAACTGCCCCAGGTGAATTGACGCTGGTCACCCTCGGTCCCCTGAGCAATATCGCCACCGCTGTGAACCTGGCACCGGATATTGTTGACAAGATTCCGATGTGTTACGTGATGGGCGGCGCGGCAGCTGTTCTGGGAAACGTGACGCCGGCTGCGGAGTATAATATCTGGGTCGATCCTGAAGCGGCCAACATCGTATTCCACTCGGGAATTCCTATCCTGATGGTTGGCTGGGAGCTGTGCCGCGGTGAGGCGAACCTTTTGGAAAGTGACATGTCTTATATTCGTTCGTTGGAGAATCCCCTGGCAGATTTCACCTTAGACTGTAATAAATCGGCGATTAAGGCTAATCGTGAATGGTTAGGTGATCCAGCGCTGCCGCTGCCGGATCCGGTGACTATGGCCATCGCGCTTGACCCTGATGTGTGTACTCGAAAAGGTAAACACTATGTCGATGTGGAAACCATCAGCGAACTAACGCGTGGAATGACTGTGGTCGATGAACTGGGTGTAATGAACAAGGAACCCAATATTGAAGTGTGTTGGGAGATTGACATCCAGCGTTGGAAAGAGACGCTGTACGCAACAATTCGCTGACTGATTTATATCGATATGTTTGACCTATTATTTATTGGTGGCTCATCGGTCGATATTGTACTGAACGTGCCGCGCTTACCTTCGCGTGATGAAAAGCTGCTTGTCGAATATGCCGGTCATTACGAAGGAGGCATGGTTGCGAACGCGGCCTGTGCGTCAGCAAGATTGGGGATGCGCACGGCTTGGGCGGGCACTTTGGGAGATGATGAGAATGGGCGATTAATGATCGATTCGTTCCACGATTTTGGGGTTGACACCTCAATGGCGCAGGTTCTTCAAGGAGTCAAGACTGATTTTACGGTGATCTTATTAGATCCATCCGGGGAACGCACGATCCTGGTCGTACCTACAACACCGGTCCCGATAACACTCGATGCGAACGTTTATTCCGAGCTAGTGGATGTTTCCATTGTATATACATTGCCCCAACCTGAGAATTGGTTTTTGCCTGTGGCTGAAGCAGTCCATGCAGGAGAAGGACTGATTGCCGTTGATGTAGAATCCAGCGCACCCGTAAATGGCGCGCAGTTGAAGAACGTGATCCGCCTTTCCGATCTGGTGTTCTGCAGTCGGGGCGGACTGGCGCTTCTCTCAAGCAGTGATGATCCAGAGTATGGGGCAAAACTTGTGCTTGAAATGGGTCCAGAGTTGGTGTGCGTCACGCTGGGAAAGCTCGGTGCCTGGGTATTTACTGCGGATGAAAATCATTTCAGCCCCGGGTTTAGTGTGCCGGTGACCGACACGACAGGCGCTGGAGATTCATTCCATGCGGCGTTCCTTTACGGATATTTGAAAAAGCGACCGCTGGACAAGGTTCTGCAATTTGCCAACGCGGCTGCGTCTTTATCTGTTCAAGCGTTAGGCGCAAGAGGGGTGTTTGCGACGGCAGGTCAGGTTGAGGCGTTTTTAGGAACAATGACCCCGGTCGAGACTGGCAGTTGAATGGTTGACCTAGTTGCATTCGGCGTGATTGTTGACGATATCGTCTACCCTGATGGGGAAACCTGGATGGGTGTGCTTGGAGGTGGAGGGCCTCAGACTGCTTTTGGTATGCGGTTGTGGTCACCTTCTATTGGCATTGTGGCGGGTATTGGTGAGGAATTCATTTCTACGGTAGAAGAGTGGTTGATCGCATCCGGGATCGATGGTTCAGGCCTGCGGGAATCCGAGGAGCCAACCCCACGCGCCTGGCAGCTGCTCGAATACGATGAGCGGAGGAGGCAGGTGTGGCGTGTCCCTTCGGATATTATCCAAAAGCAGTTGTCACGCTCAATTGGCTACCTGCCGGATACTTATCGGATCGCACAAGGATTTCATTTTGGAATTCATCCCGATGAGCCAGATCAGGAATTTATCGAGGCGCTGCATGACTTGAACGCTGTCGTCAGCGTTGAGCCTTTCAAACCGGCGGATAAGTTACCTGACCGGGCAGTTCTGAGGGAATTCCTGTCAAAAACAGATATCTTTTCTGCCAACCAACTTGAAGCACATTCACTGGTAAGAGGAGATGAGCCGCTGGAACTGGCAAAACGCCTGGTTGAAGCTGGAGCGAATATCGTTGTTCTGCGGCTGGGTACCCGTGGTTCCCTCGTCCTGGATGGACATACAGGTGCAGGTTTTAGAGTGCCGGCGGTACCTGTGGAGGTTCGTGATCCGATTGGGGCTGGTAATGCCTACTGTGGTGGATTTCTGGCCGGCTGGATACAAACTCGCGAGATATTGACGGCCGGTATTTACGGCAGCGTCTCGGCTTCATTCTTACTTGAACAGGTTGGGGTTCCGGTGTACAGTGAGGAACTAGCGGCAAAAAGCCGCGCCCGTGCATCTTCACTCCAACCCCTTGTCGAGAGGATCACTTAGCTGCTAATTTATTACTCATTACGTTTTACTTTTTTTAATTACGTATCACGCATCACTTCTGATAATGATCGATACATGATGAATTTAATAAACTAAAAATAGGAGCATAATACAAATGAACAGCATGGTAGCGCAAGTACAAAGCCTCCCGGAGCTCATCCGGGAAAGCACACCAAAATTAGATGATGCGATTCGGACAACGTTGGACCACGAAATTTGTCTCTCTTTGAAACGTGTCTTCATAACTGGCTGTGGTGATTCGCACCACGCAGCTTTAAATACGGAGCTGGCGTTCGAGTCGCTGGCCGGACTCCCAACCGAACCGATGACTGCACTGCAGTTCTCACATTACGGTGTGGGCTATCTGCCAGACACCGGTCCCGGGACGAATGCGGTGATTGGGATCTCTGTTTCAGGTGAAGTTGCCCGTACGACAGAAGCGCTCAATCTGGCCAGGAAGGCAGGCGCAGAAACATTATCAGTAACCGCGACACCAGGCAGCCGGGTTGACCTGGCGGGTGGGCGGACGATTTTTTCGACGACGACGCCGTTTCCGGATCCGCCTGGCGTCCACACACCGGGTATCCGGACCTATACGGCCAATCAATTGGTGCTACTGCTGATGGCTGTACGCCTGGGAGAAGTGCGAGGTAATTTAACCTCCGAGGTTGCGAAAGGTCTGCGGAAAGAAATATTGGCGCTGGCAGATGCGGTTGAGGAAACCACACAAAACTGCGAGCGGACAGCTCGTGAGATAGCCGAGACCTGGTCTGATGCAGGCGAGTTCGTATTTGCCGGCAGTGGCCCGAATTTCGGAACGGCGTTATTTTCGGCCGCCAAGGTACTGGAAGCCTCTGGTGATCCTGCGATTGGTCAGGACCTTGAAGAATGGGCACACTTACAATTTTTTGTCAAAGCTCCATCAACGCCCACTTTTATCATTAACGCCAGCGACCGGGACCTATCCCGTGCGGGAGAGGTGGTCACCGCAGCCAGGAAGATCGGCAGGCGTGTGGTCATCATCGCGCCCCCGGGAAGAAGCGATTTGACCGCCGAAGCAGAATTTTATCTGCCGATAGCGGAAGGTGTACGTGAGGCATTCTCCCCCGTTATCAGTGCAATTCCGGGCGAGTTGTTTTCAGCCTATCGGGCTGAAGTGCTAGATGAGCCGTACTTCCGTAATTTTGGTGGTGGGCGCAGCACGGAAGGCGGCGGCGGTATTAGCCGCATACGCGACAGTGAAATGCTGGAAGAGATATTAAAATGAGAGACCTGATATCGTCGGTATCTCAAAGCCCATTGGTTATCGCGGCGTTACATTTGCCCCCTTTTCCTGCATCGGGACATCCGGAAGCGCAAAATACTTTGTCGATAATCGATTATGCGTTACGCAACGCCTCTCTCGCTGTGGCGGCGGGCGTGGCGGCGCTTTATATCCAGGATCTTGGGGACCATCCCTGGGGCAGGAAGGTGCAGCCGCACACCCTCGCCATGATGAGCGTGATTGGAGGGAAATTGAGGCAGGAATTTCCAGACCTGATCCTTGGTGTGTGCCTGATGAGCCACGGAGCACGCGAGCCAATCGCGATCGCCCAAGCGATCGGAGCCCAGTTTGTGCGCCTGAAAGTTTATGTTGGCGCGATGGTGAAAGCTGAAGGTATCCTGGAGGGATGCGCTCAAGAAGCCATCAGCTATCGCACCCAAATCCGAGCGGAAAATATCGCTATCCTGGCTGATGTGTACGACCGGACAGGGATACCGCTCGGCGAGCCATCATTAATGGAGGCGGCGCGGGATGCAGCGCTCTTTGGTCGTGCAGATGGGATGATTTTAACCGGGCGCTCCCGGGATGAGTCGCTTGAAATGCTGGCCGAGGTAAAAAGCGCGGATCTGGGTGTACCGCTGTTCCTTGGTGGCGGAGCGAACGCCAATAATATTGGTGAAGTATTGGGTAATGCGGATGGGGCGATTGTCAGCACTGCCTTCAAAGCGAGCGGCGGCTGGACGCGTGACTCATTGGCGGCAGATTGGGACGTTGGGCAGATTAAATCCTTTATGGATGCGGTTGCCTGGTCAGAGCGGGAGTGAGGACAGAGGAGATGAAATGCCGAGAAAAATAATTTTAGATGTAGACACAGGGGGGGATGATGCGGTCGCCATCCTGCTCGCGGGGCACGACCCGACGCTGCAGATGGTGGCTGTAACGGTTACGCATGGGAACGGACCATTGGAAACCACCCTCGACAATACTCTGCGTATTGTCGAAGCGGGAGAACTGAACAATGTGCCTGTTTTTTCTGGGGCTGATCACCCACTGGTAAGCGAACTGTTGGCAACTGACCCGGTCCAACATGCAACTCTACCCTTACCGGAAGCGACATATACGCCCCAACTACAGCGGGCGGTGGATTTTCTGGTCGATTATTATTTGGGCCCGCACGGTCCAGATACATATTACGTGCCGCTTGGACCACAAACCAACCTGGCGCTGGCGTTACGTTTGGAACCTAAAATTGCTGAACGTATTCCTCGGATAGTTACCATGGCCGGCGCATATCTGGAAGGCAACACGACGCCATCGGCTGAATTTAACATCCTGGCCGATCCTGAAGCAGCGCATATTGTCTTCAACTCCGGAATACCCATCACTATGGTCGGTTTAGAAGTAACGTCGCAGGCGCTTGTAACGCTTGATGATGCTGAAAAATTAGGCCAACTGGATACTCCGTGGGCGAAAATCGCCTCAACTATCATCCGCGAGGAAGTACAGTGGTTTATCGATAACCTGGGATGGAGCGGCGGACAGATCTACGATGCCTGCGCAGTGGCAACGATCATCGATCCTGATGTTTTGGAGACTCAGCCTATGCACGTGGATATCGAACTACAGGGGGAATTAACCCGCGGTCGCACGGTAGCTGATATTTCGGGCTTCCATTTTAAACCAAACGTGGATGTCGGTGTGAATATAAATCGGGATCGCTTTATGCAAATCCTATTTGACGGGTTGGGATAACCATTGTGTCGGAATACTTTTCTATCGGGTCCATAATCCTGGATGATATTGTGCTTCCTGACGGAACCACACACATGGGGGTGTTGGGGGGTGGGGCCGTCCACGCGGCTATGGGCATGTCTGTGTGGTCGAATGCCGTTGGACTGATTTCTCCAGTTGGAAAGGATTTTCCAAAGTATGGATTTAACAAGCTTGGGCGAATCTTCGACCTGCAGGGATTGCAGCAGCACGCAGTTCCGACACCGCGCGCCTGGCAGGTTTATGAAGCGGATGGCCAACGAACAGAAGTATTTCGTACAGACATGAACCAATTCCTTGACATCGCGCCCAATCCTGCGCTGATTACCGGACGTGATTTTCATGCGCGGGGCGTGCACCTGCAGTGTGCTACGCCAGAACCACTTTTGTCCTGGATCCGGCGATTAAGGAAACTAAATTGCGGGTGCATTCTGTGGGAACCCTGGGATATATATTGTCAGGCAGAGAACAGGGATGAGATCTATCAACTGCTACCGCAGGTGGATGTTTTTTCTCCAAACCTGATTGAAGCACAACGGATATGTGGATTAATTGATGCTGAGCAGATTGCTAAAATCCTGCTTGAAGAAGGCGCCCGGTGTGTGGCGATACGTATGGGAGAGGCGGGCAGCCTCGTCGCTGATAAAGAAGGTACGCACTTTTGGATTCCTGTCGCGCCTGTAGAAGGGATTATCGATGTAACCGGTGCCGGCAATGCCTATTGTGGAGGGTTCCTGGTTGGATATGCAGAGACCGGTGACCCGCTTCAAGCGGCACGCAAGGGAAGTGTTTCGGCCTCTTTCGCTCTCGAGCAGTTCGGAGCGGTTTACCCAATTCGGGGATTGGCAGAGAAAGCTGCCGCGCGTTTATCGTATCTCGAATCAATGAGCAAATAAAACAGGATCTTAGGGAACTCTTGCTGTTTTGGATATTGCAGCGATAGTTTTTGTGCCTAAAACTGCATGAATTCATGGATGTAGCTAATATTTGGATAAGAATTATCGAAAATTTCTGATACAATAGGGAGACCAGTAAGGCCAGTTTCTGGAGAATATTCAATGAACGCCGTGACTGTATTCTATATTTGCCCCAAGTGTTTTAGAGTTTGTGATACGGAAGAGCAGTGTCACGAACATAACCTCATGATCGAATGTGTTACCGGTGACCTGGATGATGAGAGGCGAAAACCGGTCCAAGATCAGTTTGGACATTATGTCTCCCGGGCACCGCGCTGGTATCTAGAAGCCGTCGGGTGGGTGAGTGCTGAATAAACCATAAAACCTTAACAAGCGTACATCGGGGTATAAAAACAACCTCCCCATACTCTTCATAAGAAGATGGGAGGTTGTTTTTTTTACTATTTCTTTTCGACTAGTTGGCAGGTATCTGAATGCCCCTGTGCTTTATGGCTGCCTGTCCGGCTGCCAAACGAGCGATAGGCACACGGAACGGGGAGCAGCTCACGTAGTTATTTCCAATCAGGTGGCAGAACTCGATCGAAGCGGGATCACCGCCATGTTCACCGCAGATACCAACTTCCAGGTCGGGACGAGCGGCGCGTCCATCGTTGACCGATAATGCCATCAAGCGACCTACACCGTCCTGATCCAGGGTCTGGAAGGGGTTTTCTGGCAGGATACCTTCTTCCACATACTGGATGAGGAAGTTTCGCTCTGCGTCGTCCCGGCTGTAGCCAAAGGTCATCTGCGTCAGGTCGTTTGTCCCGAAGGAGAAGAACTCGGCGACTTCTGCGATTTCTGAGGCTGTGACGCAGGCGCGCGGGATTTCAATCATCGTGCCGAACTTGTAATCAAAGCTGGCGTTTTTCTCTGCATTAACCTGTTTTGCGATGCGCTCCAGACGTGGTTGAATCCAATTCAACTCATTGACCGTACCTGTCAGAGGGATCATCACTTCGGGTTTTACGGTGATCCCCTCCAGGGTTTTATTGGCCGCTGCTTCGAAAATGGCCCTTACCTGCATCTCAACGATTTCGGGCATGTAAATGCTCAATCTTACACCGCGCAGCCCCATCATCGGGTTGCTCTCGTGCATGGATTGGACTTTACCCAGCAGTTCTTCCTTCTCTGCCAGTCCTTCACTTTCGCCCTTAACGCGCATGGTGATCACATCTTCCAGCAGCTCTTCTTCAGAGGGTAAGAATTCGTGCAGGGGAGGGTCTATCAGGCGGATGATGACCGGGTGGCCGTCCATGGCTTCGAACAGACCTTCGAAGTCGGATCGTTGGTATGGCAGTAGTTCATCTAATGCGGCCTTGCGTTCCTCACCGGAGTCAGAAAGGATCATGCGCTGTACGATCGGCAGGCGTTCCTGCTCGAAGAACATGTGCTCTGTCCGGCACAGACCAATCCCGATGGCTCCGTACGAACGTGCTCGAACGGCATCAGCCGGGTAATCTGCGTTAGCCCACACCTGCAATCCGGCTGTCGGCCATCCTTCTGGTGATACGCGCGTACCTGGTTGAGCAGCGATCTTGTCTGCCCAGGACAGCAGGGTCAGCAGATCGGTTTGTTCTTCAATGCTAGGTGCGATAGTTGAGATTTGTCCCAGGAAGACCTCACCACTGGTTCCGTCAACCGAGATCCAATCGCCCTCTGCAACAACGCTGCCCCCGGCTTGCATCTGTCGTTTCTCGAGATCAATACGGATTTCAGCCGCACCGACAATACAGGGTACACCGAACTGCCGTGCGACGACGGCTGCGTGAGAAGTCGCACCGCCCTCACTGGTAAGGATGCCTTTCGCGGCCAGCATCCCGTGGACATCATCTGGCTTGGTGAAGGGTCTCACCATGATCACGTCTTTTCCACCTTCTTCCGCCATTCGTTCGGCGGTGTCAGCATCAAAGTAAACTTGACCTACGGCCGCCCCAGGTGACGCATTCACGCCTTTGGCGTAAAGATTGCCATCGCGCTCAGCCTGGCTTTTGGCATCTTTATCGAACTGTGGGTGAAGAAGCGTATCGACCTGTTCCGGTGAGACACGTGTTACGGCGTTCTCTTTTGTTATCAACCCTTCGTTCGCCATGTCGACTGCGATCTTTACGGCAGCATTAGCCGTGCGTTTCCCATCTCGGGTTTGGAGCATCCACAGCTTGCGGTTCTCGACGGTGAATTCGACATCCTGCATTTCTTTATAGTGGTCTTCCAACTTATCGCAAATGTCAATAAATTCAGCATACGCCTTTGGCAAATCCTGCTCCAGGTTTTCGATTTTCTCAGTGTTGCGGATACCTGCTACCACGTCCTCACCCTGGGCGTTGATCAGATAGTCCCCGTAAATCTTATTCTCTCCGGTTGCTGGGTCACGGGTAAAGGCTACACCGGTTCCTGAATCCGAGCCCATGTTGCCGAAAACCATGGTGACTATGTTCGCGGCGGTACAAAGGTCATGCGAGATACCGGCTGCGTTGCGGTAATCAACTGCACGTTTCCCGTTCCAGGAAGAGAAGACTGCTTCCGTCGCCATGCGCAGCTGCTCGTTAGGATCCTCGGGGAAGTCGAAACCTTTGTGCTCACGGATAATGACTTTGAACTTCTCCGTCAATGCTTTCCAGTCAGCAGTAGTTAAATCCGTATCCAGTTTGAAACCTTTTTGCTCTTTGTACTCGTCCAGCATGTCCTCAAAAGCTTCATCGGGAATATTCAAAACAACGGACCCGAACATCTGGACCAGACGGCGGTAAGCATCATATACGAAACTTTCGTTATCCGTCATTTTCGCCAGACTGGCAGCGGTTTCATCGTTCAGGCCGATATTTAGTACGGTGTCCATCATACCTGGCATGGAGAACTTGGCTCCGGAGCGGCATGAGACCAGCAGCGGATTCGACGGATCACCGAACTTCTTGCCGGTTTGTAATTCGACACCCTTCATGGCTTCCAGTTCTTGTTCCCACATTCCTGAGGGGAATTGCTCGCCTGCTTCCAGATAGGCGTTGCAGGCTTCCGTTGTCACGGTGAAACCTGGAGGAACAGGAACACCAATTCGGGTCATTTCAGCCAGGTTGGCTCCTTTTCCACCTAAGAGATCACGTACTAACCCCCAATCATTCCCCACATGCGCCTCAGCCTGTTCAACTTCGGTGAACAGGTATACCCATTTTGTATCAGTCATGAAATTGCCTCCAAAAATATTAGTGATTCCAAATAATAGTTAACGGAATTGCTTTCTAATTAGTGAATACATCGCCAAGCCTACGTTTCAATATAATGCTGCCATCCGAAAAATGGCAGCCAACAATCGAATAGTTTACCATACAGAACGTTGAAGTGGATATGTTTTTAGCTTAATTTTTTACACCTATCTTTGCAGGTGTGAATGAAACGCCGGATACTTAAGCAAAACCTGGAGAGGAGGATGTTGAAAAATCATCAAAAATGAGCAATTATGACTATCCTCGCATAAATTGGTCGGCAAAAAGTACAAACCTAATCCATATTCAGTTCAAA
>Ga0209013_10002219_pt1 | contig 17658 bp, 15 predicted proteins | sample Cruoilmetagenom2_FD_187291 | JGI IMG/M metagenome (GOLD analysis project Ga0209013, IMG submission 187291) | Oil polluted marine microbial communities from Coal Oil Point, Santa Barbara, California, USA - Sample 2 (SPAdes) (version 2) | ecosystem: Environmental > Aquatic > Marine > Oil seeps ...
CATTGCGATATAAATCACTTAAAGATATAGACGATTCTATTTTTATTGATGTAATATTAGAAGCAAAAAGTTTGTATTAATTATTACAACCTAAAAACGCCTCCAAGAGAAATTATACGTTGAAAGAAAAAGAAATGTTGCGAAGCACTATCAGAGGTGCTATTTGTAGTTCTTATATCATTCATATTAATATAACCACCTTTTAAATCGGTTTGAATAAAAAAGTGCTTAAAAAAGGTGAAATTGAGACCAACTCTAACCGAAGCACCATAGCCAGCAACGTGAAATTCATCATAGCGCTCTTTTTGTAAAAGCGTTGTATTGGTTTTTGGAAATAAAAGACCAACACCAACACCTTCGGTTAAATTGATTTGAATTTTATCGATATTTTTAATTTTAAAAATTGAAGAAATATCATCTACTCTAGAAATTTCTGTATTAATATAGTTTAATCCATCTGTATGCTCAAACTTTAAAAAATCTTCTGTCAATTGAATAGTAACATTGTTATAAGTGCCATTAAATGCAGAGCCTAATTGTTCTATAGGCAGATTAATTTCACCTTTAATATTAGCAGTTTGATTTTGTGTCATTACATATTTCATATGGTCAACACCAACAGAAATAAGATAATGATTGGAAATAAAATAGCCCAATTTAAAATTAGTTTGAGGAATGGTTAATGCTGTAGGATTAATGTAATCTATATGCCAACCTTTAGGTTTATCATGGGCTTTTACATCTTGGAGCGTAAAACTGTAATCATCGCTTTTAAATGTAATATCTGATTTAGAGTACGACTCTCGATTTCCTCCCCAACTTATTACATATTTACCTTTATTTTTAGCTGTGTATTTTTGAGTTTCTTGTTCTTGTGCAAATCCATTGAAGTTTGACATACTTATAACAATAATCAGTAGAAATTTAGTTGTTAGTATTTTCATTAATTTATTATAGAAATATATTTGACGTAGAAAATGTTAAATTCTTAATTGGATTTGTGATTTTATTAATAGTAGTATCACGTAAAAATTATATTGATTGGATTGTTTTTCTAATCGCAACTAAATTAGTTAGCAATCTTTCTAAATGATCTAAAAGCAACATATTTGCGCCATCACTTTTAGCATTTCCAGGATCAAAATGGGTTTCTATAAATAAACCATCTACATTGTTTACAACTCCAGCTCTAGCTATAGTTTCAATCATATCTGGTCTTCCACCAGTAACACCACTATTTTGATTGGGTTGTTGTAACGAATGTGTTACGTCTAAAACAGTTGGAGCAAAATTACGCATAGTTGGAATGCCTCTAAAATCTACTATCATATCTTGGTAACCAAACATAGTGCCTCTATCGGTTATCCAAACTTTGTTGTTTCCAGCGTCTTTTACTTTTTGTACGGCATGTTTCATACTTTCGGGGCTCATAAATTGTCCTTTTTTAAGATTCACAACTTTTCCTGTTTTGGCAGCTGCAACAACTAAATCGGTTTGTCGAACTAAGAATGCTGGAATTTGCAGTACATCAACATATTCCGAAGCTAGAGATGCATCAGAAATTTCATGTATGTCTGTAACAGTTGGAACATTAAATGTTTCAGAAACTTTCTTTAAAATTTTTAGTGCTTTTTCATCTCCAATTCCAGTAAAACTATCTATTCTACTTCTATTAGCTTTTTTAAAACTTCCTTTAAAGATATATGGAATTTCTAGTTTGTTTGTTATACTTATAACTTTTTCAGCTATCCGAAGTGCCATATCCTCACCTTCTATAGCGCAAGGCCCAGCAAGTAAAAAAAAGTTATTTGATTTAATATGTTTTAATTTCGGAATATCATGAAGATTCATTTGCTAAAAATTTCAAATTTAAGCGACAAAGATAATCAAATTAAAAGCTTCTTTTTAAACTATTTCTTATTATCCAAAGTGCCATAAAAAAGTTCGAAATTAGAATGACACTTGTATAAATTTTAAAATTTTCAGCTTTAATAGAAAAAGAGACAATATTAAATAGATTTGATAAATAGACTAAAATTAAATAAGATGAAAGGCATACAAATGTAATCCCTAAAATGAAATTTAATTTTAGGTTAGGTTTTATAATTTGCCATAAAAAAGGAATTGCAAATAGTAAAATAGGGAAGGCAGTGATGCCTTCACTTTTATTTACACCAGTAAACCAGTATAAAATCAAAGCTATAAAATATAAATACGGAATAAATTTAGAATATTGATTGATGAATTGCATAACAAAGGTTTTTATAAAAACGAAAGATAAAAATGCCTATTATGCCCATTAGAGATTATAACAAAGTATTAACTAATTTATAAAAAAATCATTTTATGTTATTAGTACTTAATATAGTGTATCTTTGCACGCTCAAAATACAGCATCATTATGGCTAATATTAAAAACATTGCAATTATTGCTCATGTCGATCATGGTAAAACTACTTTAGTAGATAAAATCATGTACCATTGTCAGTTATTTCGTGAAAATCAAAATGCTGGAGATTTAATTCTTGATAGTAACGATTTAGAACGTGAACGCGGTATAACGATTACTTCTAAAAATGTTTCCGTAGTTTATAAGGATACAAAAATTAATATTATTGATACTCCTGGGCATGCTGATTTTGGTGGAGAAGTAGAGCGAGTACTTAATATGGCAGATGGAGTTTTGTTATTAGTTGATGCTTTTGAAGGCCCAATGCCACAAACCAGATTTGTTTTACAAAAGGCAATTGATCTTGGTTTAAAACCTTGTGTTGTTGTTAATAAAGTTGATAAAGAGAATTGTACTCCCGAAGAAGTTCACGAAGACGTTTTTGATTTAATGTTTGAGCTTGGAGCAGAAGAGTGGCAGCTTGATTTTCCTACAGTATATGGATCGGCAAAACATAATTGGATGAGTGAAGATTGGCAAAACCCTACTACAAACATCGAACCTTTATTAGATATGGTTATTGAACATATACCATCTCCTAAAATTGAAGAAGGAAATACTCAAATGTTAATTACATCTTTAGACTTTTCATCATTTACAGGTCGTATCGCTATTGGTCGTTTGCAAAGAGGGGTTTTAAAATCTGGGATGAATGTATCACTTTGTAAAAGAGATGGAAGTATAGTGAAATCTAAAATAAAAGAATTACACACCTTTGAAGGTTTGGGACGTAGAAAAGTTGATGAAGTTCAAGCTGGTGATATTTGCGCGATAGTAGGAATGGAAGGTTTTGAAATTGGCGATACTATAGCAGATATAGAAAATCCAGAAGCTCTTAAAACAATTGCTATAGATGAACCTACAATGAGTATGTTATTTACTATTAATGATTCCCCTTTCTTTGGGAAAGATGGAAAATATGTAACATCTCGTCATATAAAAGACCGTTTAAATAAAGAACTAGAAAAAAATCTAGCACTTCAAGTTAGTGAAACGGATAGTGCAGATAAATTTTTAGTATTTGGTCGTGGTGTATTGCATTTATCAGTATTAATCGAAACGATGCGTCGTGAGGGTTATGAGTTGCAAATCGGACAACCACAGGTTATAATAAAAGAGATTGATGGTGTAAAATGTGAACCTTTTGAAGATATGACTATAGATTTGCCTGAAGATGTTTCTGGGAAAGCTATAGAAATGATAAGTTTGCGTAAAGGTGAAATGGCAAGTATGGAAGCTAAAGGCAGCCGAATGGTATGCCAATTTGTAGTTCCATCAAGAGGAATAATAGGTTTACGTAATCAATTACTAACAGCTACTGCTGGTGAGGCTATTATGGCTCATCGTTTTAAAGAATATCAACCGATTAAAGGAGGTATTCCTGAGCGTCAAAATGGATCGTTGGTATCAATGGAAAAAGGTCAGGCAATACCTTATTCTATTGATAAATTACAGGATCGTGGTAAGTTTTTTGTAGATCCAGGAGAGGATATTTATGAAGGACAAGTTATTGGTGAAAACTCACGTGGTGATGATATGGTTATTAATATCACTAAAACTAAAAAGATGTCTAATGTGCGTTCTTCAGGAGCAGATGATAAAGCCAAAATTGTTCCAGCTATTAAGTTTTCTTTAGAAGAGGCTTTAGAATACATTCAAAAAGATGAATATGTTGAAGTAACTCCAAGTCACCTGCGTTTGCGTAAAATTTTATTGACTGAAGTGGAACGTAAACGGGATAAGAGTATTTAAAATACCATTTATAAATATTCATATATCACATAAATTATTGTAAGAATTTTTTTAACTTAAATCTACTATTTTTTTCATAAGATTACTTTAATGAAGAAAGTTAGAAGAATGCTTTATATTTACTAAAATTTTTAAATATGCATTTTCTGTACTTTGATCCAGCAATAGGAGCATTAATTATTCAAGCCATTGTTGCTACTGTAGCAGCAGTTTTATTGTTTACTAAAAATTTAATGTTTAAGGTTAAATCTTTTTTAGGTATAGCAAAACAAGATAAGCAAGATATATTTGATGACATTAATATTGATGATTCTGAAATAGAAAACAAGCCATCTAGTGACAGCTAAAGCAATGCATTCATCTTCTTTTAGAGACCCTTCAGGCTATGTGTTTATTGAAGAAGGTAAAGTTAAGAGGATTATTAACCCAATTTATTTCAAACAATATTTTGCTTTAAAAAACTCTGGTTTTTTTGATAAATTATTTAAAAATAAATTACTTATAACTCATAAAGAGCTATCAATTACAGATAAAGAAATTGTAATTCAGCCAGAACAAATTTCTTTTATTACTTATCCTTATGAGTGGAGCTTTAATCAATATAAAGAGGCTGCCTTGCTAACACTGAAGCTTCAAAAGTACAGTTTAGAACATGGGTTTTCGCTTAAGGATGCGTCTTCTTTTAATATAACTTTTTATAAAGGACAGGCGATTTTTATAGATACACTATCTTTTGATTTTTATGTTGATAATTCCCCTTGGAGAGCTTATAAACAATTTGTAAATCATTTTTTTGGGCCATTACTTTTAGCACATTATCATGGAGCACAATCCTTGAAAATGATGAGCAATTTTATTGATGGGATACCAACTAAAATGATAGCTTCCATGCTTCCATTTAAGACTAAACTGAGTCCATTTTTATATTCAAATGTACATTTATTATCTAGGTTTGTTGATAAATATAATGAAGATAAAAAGGAGGATACAAGAAGAACTACATTATCTAAAAAAGGACAACTTAATATTATTAAAACTTTATACAATTATATTAAAAAACTATCATTAAAAGAACAATCTGAATGGGGAAATTATTATAATAAAACCAATTATACTGATAAAACATTTAAGTTAAAATCAAATATTACTAACTCTTGGATTAATAAATTAAAGATAAAAACTCTAATTGATTTAGGTGGAAATGATGGCACTTTTGTAAGGTTAATAAATTCTGATTTAAACCATGCATTAGTATGTGATATTGATAATAATGCAGTTGATTATAATTACAGAACTACTAAAGAGAATAAAGAGCATTATATGACACCTTTTGTTTTGGATATATTAAATCCTTCACCTTCAATTGGCTTTAATAATACTGAAAGATTTTCTTTTTTAAAAAGGATTCAACAATTTACTCCTGATGCTACTTTGGCATTGGCTCTAATTCATCATATATCTTTGTCTGGTAATGTAACATTTGAAATGTCTGCTAAGTTTTTTGCTTCCTTTTCTAAACACTTGATTATTGAATTTCCACAGAGAGGAGATTCATGGGTAGAACACTTATTAAACAGTAAGGCCGAATTTAAAGAACATTTTAATTTTTATAATCAAGAATCTTTTGAAAATGCATATACATTATTTTTTGATATTATAGAAAAACAAATAATTAATGACTCAAAACGTGTTATGTATTTATTAAAAGTTAAAGATGTTAAGTAAATTAAGAGAGCAAGTTATTCGGTTTATTAATAGTAAAAAGCAATATCCTATTATTGCTGCCATAGCTTCTGGATTATATCCTTTATTATATTATTATAATGCAAATTTCACTTTAGTTAATTCATGGAGTCAATTTAGGTTTTTTATATTAGGTTTTTTACTTATCCCATGTATCGTCTTTTTTGTTTCAAATAATATATTTAAGAATGTAAATAATTTAAAAAGATATAGCAAGTTTATTATTCCAATATTAAACTTCTCTGTATTCATAGTACTTCTTTTTATTAGTGTTTTTCAGTTTGAAATAAAAATAATCTCATTAGTGTTATTGGTCACTACAGTACTAGGAATAATATTTTATAAACAGTTAAACAAAGTTATTGTATTACAGTCCTTATTGGCAATTTTAGTATTACTACAACTAATACCAGATTTTTATAAGCATTTTACATATTCTAGCCAATGGATAGTTCAGCCTGATGCTATTGAAGATGTTATCTTAAAGAAAAGACCAAATATTTATGTGATTCAACCTGATGGCTATGCCAATTTTTCTGAATTAAAAGGAGGATATTACTTTTTTGATAATAGTGAATTTGAAGAGTTTTTAATTCAGAATGATTTCAAATTATATCAAAATTATAGGAGTAATTATGTGTCAACATTAAGTTCTAACAGCTCTATGTTTGCAATGAAACATCACTACTACAATAATATTAAATCTAAAGTGAATGAGTTATATAATACAAGACAAATAATAGTTGGAGATAATCCAGTCATTTCAATTTTTAAAAATAATAATTATAAAACCTTTTTGATGCTAGAAAGAACATATTTAATGGTTAATAGACCTGAAATTCTTTATGATTATTGTAATATTGATTATAGCGAAGTTTCTTTTTTAGCTAGAGGTTTTGAGATTAAAAAAAATATTGTAGAAGATTTAAGGCATTCAATTCAAAATAATTCTTCTTCAAATAATTTTTATTTTATTAGAAAAATGCTCCCAAGTCATATATCTATTCGTAAAAATGAATCAAAAGGAAAAGTAGAAGAAAGAGAATGCTATTTAAATGATATAAAAAAATCCAATCAGTCATTAAAAGAAGTAGTAGACTTAATAAACGAAAAAGATAAAAATAGTTTAATTGTTATAGTATCTGACCATGGTGGATATGTTGGATTAAGTTATAGTCTTGAAAGTAAGATGAAACAAACAGATAGAGATATAATTTATTCAATTTTCACATCAGCATTAGCAATAAAATGGCCAGAGGAAGCTCCAGATTTTGATAATAAATTGAAAACAAATGTGAATTTGTTTAGAGTATTGTTTTCATATTTAAGCGAAGACGAATCCTATTTGGAATATATTCAAGAGAATAAGAGTTTCTCAATAATTGATAGTGGAGCACCGTTTGGTATTTATGAATACATAGATGAAAACGGAAACATTGTTTTTAACAAAAAAGTGAACTAATTTTCATGTATAATTTCATGAGATTCATTATTTCAATGCTTTTAAATTTTGTAAAGAGTTATCAACAAGATCAATTTATTCCAAGTTAAATGATTTTGTATATTTGAACCTACTTAAGTAGAATATTTTTGTAATTCTTTAGTGAATCAAATTTCTAATTAGATAAATAAAAAGGTTAAGCTAGAATTAAATAAATTCATTTTTATTGAAGAGACTATTCAATTATATAAATAGTAAAGTTTTAGTAGATGTGGCAGGATTAAATTCAGCAAATCTAATTACTAAAATTGTAGCTGGACTTTTAACAACAAAATTTATAGCTGTTTTTATTGGGGCAGAAGGGTTAGCATTTATTGGAAACATAAAAAATTTTTTAAATGCTATCCAATCTCTTTCAACTGTAGGGCTTTACAAAGGGATAGTTAAATATATAGGAGAATATAAAAACGATACAGTAAAATTAAGTAAAACGATTTCTACATCATATTATTTAGGTTTTACAGCTACTATTTTGATAAGTTTTCTATGCTATTTTAATGCAGAATCTATTAATGATTTAATTTTCTCTATTCAATACGATTATGCTTATGTCGTAAAAATTATGGCTCTAGCACTTCCATTCTATACGCTAAATGTATTTTGTTTTTCTATAATGAATGGGTTTAGTAAATATAAAATCTTATTGATAATTAATATTATCGGGCAAATTATGGGGCTTTGTGTTACATTGCTATTAATTTATCAAAATAATATTGATGGTGCTTTAATTTCAGTTGTAATTTCTCCATCTTTAATTTTTTTAATCACATTAGTAGGCATTTTAAACAGGAGAAACTTAACTTCTTCTATTAAAGTAAGTTACATTGATTTTAAATGGATTAAAAAATTCACTCCTTTTTTCTTAATGGTAATAGTTTCAGGTATAGCGTTACCTCTTATTTTCATTGTGATCAGAAATTATATTATAGAATCAGAAGGACTAAAAGAAGCTGGTTTTTGGGAAGCTATGAATAGAATTTCGTCGTATTACTTAATGTTTATTAATGCTTTAATGGCATTATATTTTTTACCACGATTCACAGAAATTAATAACAAAAAGGAATTTAGAAAAGAAGTATTTAGTTTCTATAAGAAGGGAATGCCAATAATTGGTTTTGGATTCTTGATAATTTATTTTTTGAGACCATTTTTTGTTGCGCTATTTTTGACACAAGAGTTTAATGCTGTGCAAGACCTTTTTGGATGGCAATTATTGGGCGATTTTGTAAAAGTTTTATCAGTTGTTATAGCCTATCAATTTATTGCTAAAAAAATGTATTTGCAATATATAATTACAGAAGTATTTTTGGTAATAATTCTATATTTATCAAGCATTTATTTTGTTGATATGTTTGGTGTTAAAGGTGCAAATATTGCTCATTTTACAACCTATTTATTGTATTTTGGAATTATATTATTGATTTTTAGTAGTTCGCTTTTTGGAATAGTTTCTGAAGAGAATGAAAAATAACACTGTTTTATATATAACTTCATATACACAAAATGAAGGTTAGAGAGTTTATAAAGGATAATCTGTTATTAAAAGTTACATCAACTAATACTTTATTGGTTTTTGTGCGAATGACTTTTTCTTTAATTTCTCAAAAAGCATTAGCTATACTTATTGGAGCAGAAGGGATTGCTCAAGTTGGTAATTTCAAGAATGTATTTAACTTTTTTGAACAATTTTCTATTTTAGGAACTTTCAATGGACTTGTAAAATATTTTTCAGAGTATAAAGAGAAAGAGGAAGAACTTAAAAAAATATTTTCTACTTCGTTTATATTTACATTATTTGCTTCATTTGTATCTTTCTTGGGTTTATTTTTTGGAGCTAATTATTTTAATGAATTAATATTTGGACCTTCCTTTAATTATAGTTTCGCTTTTAAAATTTTAGCATTCATAGTACCATTCATGGGTGTTAATGCCATTTTTAATGGGTTTTTAAATGGCCTTTCTGCCTATAAAACATATGCAAAAGTATCTGTAGTTTCAGTAGTTTTAAGTACAGTCTTATTAGTGTTATTTACTTTAAAAAATAATGTAAACGGAAGTTTATTTGCTATAAGTTTGGTTCCAATAACTCAACTATTGGGATTTATAATTTTCTTATCTAAAAAACATTTTAGTTATTTTAAAAACATTTCTTTTAGTTTAGTATATAAAAACAAGCTATTGACATATAGTTTAATGACCTTAATTGTTATATTATTAATTAATTGGGTAGATATTACTATTAGAAACCTCATTCAAGATACTATTGGAGCTAAAGATGCTGGTTATTGGACAGCTATGGTATCAATTTCTAAAACATATATGCAATTTACAGCAGCCTTATTCCCATTATATATATTGCCTAGATATGCCAAAATTACTAACTCTATTGAATATAGAAATGAAGTAGTTCAAATTTGTAAGCTGTTATTACCAGTTTTTGTAGGAGGAATGGTTTTGATTTTTTTGTTTAAAAGTATAATTATTCAGATATTATATACAAGTGATTTCTTAGCAATGTCTCATCTATTTAAGTGGCAATTGCTGGGAGATTTATTTAAGTTATTGGCTTTAATAGTATCATATTTATTTTTGGCTAAAAAACAAATTGGGTATTTTATTTTTACCGAAGTGTTATCGGTTGTTTTATTTTATGTGTTTTCAACATATTTTATTAAAAGTTTTGGAACCGAGGGAATTGTAATAGCACATTTTGTTAGATATGTGATTTATTTGGTGGTGGTATTTTTTATTTTAAGAAACAATTTTTTTGGTAAGGAGAGAATTCTTTAATAATTATTAAAATATGATTTTTTCGACTTTAAACAATGATATAAAACTTGAAATTCTTGTTTCTACTATGAATAAAACGTCATTATCATTTCTTGAGTCAATGTTTCCATATCATAAATTAGAAAATTTAAACATTCTTATTATTAATCAAACTGATATTGGTAATAAATTAGTCTCAAGTTATAATAATATTCGTATTATTAACTCATATATAAAAGGGCTTTCTAAAAGTAGAAATCTGGCAATAGAAAATGCTATTGGAGATGTTTGTTTAATTGCCGACGACGATGTAGAATATTCATCAAATTTTGAAAACATAATAGTTAGTGCTTTTGAAAAATTACAAGAAGCTTCGATTATTCGTTTTAGGATAGATACGTTTTCTGGAGAAGTTTATAAAACCTATCCTAAAACTTCAAAAAGATTATTTAAAAAAAAGGAAATAGAAAATACTTCATCGATTGAGATAGCTTTTAAAAGAAAAGATATTATTGAAAATAAAATCACTTTCAATACTTTTTTTGGATTGGGAAGTAGTTTTCCATCTGGAGAAGAATATCTGTTTTTAAAAGATACTTTAAGAAAGGGATTACAAATTTATTTTCAAAATACTGTTATAGTAAAACACAAACTAGAAAGCTCAACAAGTAATAGTAATATTGCAAGTAATGATTTTATTAAAACTCAAGCAGCACTTTATTATCACAATTATAAAGAATTAAGTTATTTGTACTTATTTAAATTTATTATCTTTCTTTTAAGAAAGCAATTGATATCTATTAATGATTTTATTAGAAAATATAATGTTGGAATTTCTGCTATTAAAGCATATAAAAAACTAAGAAATGCGAAATAATAAGACGAAAATAAAGTTTCTTTATTTGTTTTTTATTCCAATTACTTTAGCTTTTTTATTTGAAAATATTTTTAAAGAGATTTCTTTAAAAGCTTTTTATAATTTAATAGAAAACCTACTGTTTGCTATTGCATTAATGTGTCCGCTATATTTTATTAAAAAGATAAAATGGAATAAGATATATTTTGTTGTTGTATATCTGTTTTTTTGTTTTTGTACATATTTTGAGTCTGCGTATTATTACTTATTCAACACCTATTTTAGTCCTTCAGCTATATTTGTAATATTTGAATCTAATCTTAATGAAGCAAAAGAGTTTGTTAGTTTTTATATTGACACACCATTACTTTTTTTTACATTAATTTTTACTTTAACTTCTTTTATTTTAGTATTTAAATATGAAGTAATAGAATTGTTTAACATAAAAAGAACAAAAAAGACTACTATAAAAGTTGTAAGTGTTTTTGTCGCGATATTATTGTTTTTAAAGATTTCAACTTTAATTGTTTTTAATCTTCCTTATTTAATTATTAAATCTAATTTAGAATATTATAAAGAATCTGAAATATTTGGGAATTATAAAGAAAATAAAAATGGAAATTTCCATGACGTTAAAAGATTGATAAATCCAAATCAAGATGAAGAATTATATGTCATAATAATTGGAGAATCTACAAACCGTTATCATTTAGGAATATATGATTATTATAGACAAACCACCCCTAAATTAAGCAAGATAAAGGATGAGTTATTAATATATAATAATGTTATTAGTCCTCATGCATATTCTGTTGGAGCATTGACAAAAATATTGACTTTAGGAAATTATGAGTCTCCTGAAAAAGTAACGAAAGGTTCAATTATTCAATTAATAAATAGTGTTGGTTTTGATACCTATTGGCTGTCAAACCAAAGACCAATTGGGCCTTATGAAAGTTTAATAACTAAAATAAGTATGTCAGCAAAATATAGTAAATTTATAACTACTACAATAGCAGGAAATAGCACAGTTTTAGATGGTGAATTAGTAAAAGAGTTAGATAAAACTATTAAACAACTTAAAAATAAAAAAAATGTCATTTTTCTTCATCTAATGGGAACACATCATCATTATGAAAACAGATATCCAAATATTTTTAATAAATTTTTAGATAATCCAATCACAAACTTTAAATCAAAAGAAAACTTTGAAAAAATTAACCATTACGATAATACTATTTTATATAATGACTTTCTTATTACAGACATTTTAAATAAAGTTAGTAAGTTAAATAAAAAGAGTTTTGTTTTATATTTTTCTGATCATGGGGAAGAAATGTTTAATGATTTAGATATGGCTGGACATAATGAAGATGTTTATTCAAAAAACATGTTTGATGTGCCTTTTATATTATGGCAATCACCTAAATATATCTTGGAGAAAAACATACCATTTGCGGCAAATAGAAAATATATGATAGATGATTTGATTCATGGAATTGCAGATTTACTAGATATAAAATCTAAAGAAACAAATCCATCACGTAGTATATTTAATGACAATTTTATATCCAGAAAAAGAATAATTAAAGATACAATTGATTATGACACCTTTTTTAAGAAGTGAGTTAAGAGTAAGAGGTGATATAAATATTTTTATCAATCAAAAATTGTTGAAATTTTATTGTAAGCTTCAATAAAAATTTGGAAAATTTCAGAAGTATTCTTTGTTTAAAATTTAAATTTTTATAACATATTTCTTTTTTAAGTTTTTTATTAAGTTCTACTTCATTATTCATTTTACAACGTATTGCTAATGCATATCTATTAATATCTAAATACTTTTTTAACGAAGGATTATTATTTTCCTCTTTTATATAATTTTTTATTGATTTATATCTGTCTTGATTATAGTTATTTTTTGACAAACTATTTTTAATAATATTATTGTAAATTACAGTAATAGTTGGATTAAAAACAATAAGCTTATGTAAAGCAAATCTAATCCATAAATCTGTATCTTGTCCACTTTTAATATCCTCATTGAAGCTTCCAATTAGATTAAAAGTTTTTTTTGAAAACGCTACAGCAGATGTAAGTGCAATATCAGAATATTTGCTAGCATTAAAATAATTATCTATAACAGTTATAGTATTAGTATTAATAATATTATAGATTGCTGTTTTTATTATATTCTTATTTAAAATAATCTCATAAGCATTACAAAACAAATCAGCGTTTGGATATTTTAAGATTGATTTATGTAGTTCTTCTAAATGATTGCTATACCAAACATCATCTGCATCTAGAAGTGCGATATATTTAGCTGATGCTTTATGAATGCCATAATTTCTAGCATATGAAACGCCTTTGTTTTTTATAGAATATAATGTTATTCTTTTATCATTTATTGCAGATGCTTTCTTTAAACTAGTATCTTTAGAACCATCATTTATAATTATAATTTCAAAATCAATAAACGATTGATTGAGAACACTTTTTAAAGTATTCTCAATATAGCCTTCTTTATTATAGAGAGGTATAACTACCGAAAAAAATGGGTTTTTATTTAATGAGCTCATTATTGTTTATCAATAGAAATTGTGTAAAAAAGTTTAAATAATTGAAAACTGTAAGTATTTCCAGTTTGTTTTGCAAATAATTCAAATATTTTTGAAAAATATTTAGATACTTTTTTAATAGGTTTTATTTTAAGTATTTTAAAATTATTAATCATAGTTAGTAATTTGCTATATTCTATGAACTCTGGATACTTCTTTTTTAGTAAAATTAAATTTTCTATGCTATGCTTTGTTTTTTCTATAAATTTTTGATTTGTATCTAAATCTAGATGAATGACAGTATTATCAATATGAATAATTTCTATATTGTTTTCTTTTAGTTCGTATCCAAAAAAAGTGTCTTCATGACCATATTTAATGAGCTCCTCATTAAAAGGAATTTGTTGCATAATAGCTTTTGGCGAAACAAAATTGTTTGTCATAAAACTATAATATGGCTTTTTATTTCGTATTGATGGTTTAGTATCTTCAAATTTAATCCCATAATTATACCTTAACTTATTTCCTCTATTTAAACCTGATTTATGTATTCTTCCTCCACAAATAATGGAATTGGGATGTTCTTTTATGCTTAACACATAATCTTCTATAAAATTTTCAGGAATACCAGAATCACCATCTAAAAAAAGAATGTAATCAAATTTTGATTTTTCAACCAACAAGTTTCTAATTTTCGATCTACCAATATTATTTGTTAATTTTTCATAAGTGTATAATTGGTTTTGATAGTTTACTAGCTCATCGAGTATAATATTTGATGCATCATCAATTACAAGTATTTCTGCATTAAAATGTAAATTAGTTATCTGTTTACAAAGGATCTTAATTGAATCTATGCAATTATAATTATAGATTGGAATACAAATACTTAACCCTATCATTAGTTGAAATTAATTTTTATAATCTAGCACTTGATAATCAAGTATTTAATTATTGACATTTAATTAGTAAAAAATAATCTTGAGTTTTATTAAAAAATACTTCAAAGTTTGTTAATGATTTTTACTATTAAATTTTGTCATTAATGTTAAAGCGAATTTAGTTAAAAAAACATGCTTTTTAAAGCTTTATTTTGGTATAGTTATTGTAATTTTCAAATATATGATGCGAATTTACTTAATTATTATATTCCTTTTAACTCACATTGTTATAGAGGCGCAGAAAGAATTTCATGTTTTCCCTAATGCAAATTCAAAAGGGAATGGTACTCTAAATAATCCTTGGGATTTACAAACAGCACTTAGCCAGTCTTCAAAAATTGTAAATGGAGGTGATATTATTTGGCTGCATAAAGGTATTTATAATGGTCGATTTTTAAGCACTTTAAAAAACACTAAGGCAAATACATTTATTACTATAGCTGCATATAAAAAGGACAAAGTAATTCTTAATGGGAATGTGAAATCACTTAGAAAATATGTATTAGAAGTTAGAGGAAGAAATGTAATTTATAAAAATTTTGAGGTCACTTGGTTAGGTGATTTTTCAAGATCACAAATTGATTTAACCTTTGAGAAAGTTGGTGGCATAAACCATAATTCAGGAGTAGATTGTAAATTTATTAACTTGATAGTTCATAATAATCCAGGATCTGGATTTGGCTCATGGAAACGTACAGGTGGAACAGTAATAGATGGCTGTGTGATTTATAACAATGGTTATTTTTCAACTAAAAGAGGAAGTGGAGTAGGTATTTATATTCAAAACGAAAGTAATAAAACGAGAATAATAGCTAATAACATTATTTTTAATAATTATTATAAAGGTATCGAAGTTTGGTCTGATAATGGAAAAGCTACTAGCGAGTATGTTAAAAATATAGAGTTAAATAATAATGTTATTTTTAATAATGGGATACCTTCAGGAGTATTTAGAGATAATTTAATTATTGCAACTAACGATAGAAATGGAATAAATATAGCCAAAAATATTACTGTTGAAAACAATATTTTTTATCATAATACTCAGCTCTCTAAAACTATTGAAAACAACAATGCTTCGTCACTTACATTAGGATTTAATAATAAAGCTCCTATTGAAAATATTATAGTTTTTAATAATATTATTATTGGTAGAAAAGATGCTATTCGAATTTTAGATGTTAAGTCTCTGTCCTTTAAAAACAATATAGTTTATAGTGGTTATGTGCGTTTTAGAGAGTCTGTAATAAAACATATAAATGATAAGAATTGGAAGTTTTCAAATAACACATATTATACAAGAAATAATAAACCTATTCGAGTTCAGGGAATTAGAGATTATACCATTTCACAATGGAATTCCAAATATGGATTAGAAACGCAAACTACATACAAGAATTTCAAAGATTTCAACTTAAAAAACGTTTTGAATATAACCAAAAACGAGTATAAAGATTATAACTACAGAGTTGTACTTTTCAATAAAAACGAAAAAGATGTTACGGTAGATTATTCAAAATTTAATATCTCTAAAGTAAGTACATATAATATAGTTGATATTGAAAATCATAATAAAGTAATTAAATCTGGAAAAATAGACAAAGGCGGAAAAATTGTATTCCCAATGAACCTTAAAAATTTTGAAAAACCTACAAATAATACAAAAGCAAAAAAAACATTAAATAATTTTGGAGTTTATAATGTAGAATTTAAAATGAAAAAGAGATCCTTTTTTGAAAGATTGTTTAATTGGTAACACCTTTAACTTTTTCGTTATGCAAGTTATTTTAAAAGTAATACATAAGTTACCATAAAAACATGATATGATTTTTATAAAAAATAGAATATTAAATATTATTGTTAGGTTTGTATATTCCAAACACAAAGTCACTTGGGTATTTTTTAAGGAATTCGTCTTCAAAATCAAATAAATCATTTAAAATAGCTTCTTTCTCTTCATCTAATTCTATAAAATGGTGAGCCAAATCCTTAAGAGCCATTTTAATAATATTGCCACCATATCCAGCTTCATAAATAATTTCGTAATGTTTATGAATTGAGGGAAGAATATTTTCAGAATCTATACACTCAGATGGATCAGCTAGAATCATACGAATTAAACCAGAACCATAAACTTTATTTTTATATATATTTAGCCTAAAACGTTTTCTGTATTTTTTGGGGATTAATTGAATAGCTTCGTTTATTGCTTTTATTTGATGCTTTGGAAATTGAAATCTTGTAGGCCCTACAAATTCATCTATAATAAGCAGGCCATCTTTTTTTAAAGTTTTTTTTATATGCTTTCCAACTAGAAACTCAACATTTTTGAAATGATGTAGAGAGGCTTTAAAATACACAATATCGTAATAATTTTCAGGAAATGAATATTGGTTAGCGTTTTGAATCTCAAATTTAATGTTAGTTAGTTGTTTTTCTTTTGAAACTCTTTTAGCTTGATTTAAAGGCTTTTCAGCAATGTCTGTACATAATATTTCATCAAAATTACTATACGTAGCAAATTTTAATTCAGAGGAACAATTACCACTTCCTAATGATAACATTTTTAAGTTTTGCTTATTTTTTAAAAATCTATTAAGAGTAAAATTTGGTATATCAATGTTTTTGTTTCCAGTAATTAATAAATTCCATCTTTCTCTAATTTTAGGAATTATCCACCAATTTGCAGATTGAGTATTTTCATGATTAAAAGCGGTTTTGGCTCGCTCAATCTCATTGAAATTGAATTTTGATGAAATAAATTTTAGCCCTCGCTGATTCAGTTTAGTATAAGTTTCAATAAAATCATCTAAAGTAATTATTCGTTTCATATATAAAATTACATTAAGTGTATATACACGTTAATTTTTTCGCTGTACAACCTCAAACACTTTATTTTCATCACATTTAAGCGTTTTACTTGGATATTTTAAAAGTAAAGCGTAATCGTGAGTTGCCATTAAAATAGTATGCCCTTTTTTATTTAGTTCCTGTAATACTTCCATAACTTCAATACTAGTTTGAGGGTCTAGGTTTCCAGTAGGTTCATCAGCAAGAATAAGTTCGGGATTATTTAATAAAGCTCT
>Ga0209013_10002220_pt1 | contig 17647 bp, 15 predicted proteins | sample Cruoilmetagenom2_FD_187291 | JGI IMG/M metagenome (GOLD analysis project Ga0209013, IMG submission 187291) | Oil polluted marine microbial communities from Coal Oil Point, Santa Barbara, California, USA - Sample 2 (SPAdes) (version 2) | ecosystem: Environmental > Aquatic > Marine > Oil seeps ...
TGGAGCACTTAAGAAAGTGTAAGCGATGTGTTGAGCCTTACCACATATTCTCCAATTTCTCTGATCGCCTCAATCACACATATCACCAGCGCATACGTATATGTTATCTCTTCACTCCATTCGACATAAATCTTCTCATCCCCAACTCCCTGCGATGGATTTATTACGCAGCACCCGATTTAATCACTCATGACTTCTGCATCTTTCCTCCTGATCGATGACAGCATCCATAACCAGGACATGTACTATGCAACTCGGTTCCTTGCATCCGACCGGTTCTTGTATCTGAAATCACAAAATAAAGAGATTCTCCTCATATCGCAGATGGAACTCGGTCGTGCCCGTATGGAATCAGAGATCAGTGATATTCGCACGACAACAGATTATGACATAATCGGGAAACTGAAGCGTTACGGGAGAGGTGCGGCGTACAACGTGGTCGTCTTTGAACTGTTGCATGACGAAGGAGTAACCAGGGTCAGCGTCCCGCACAATTTCCCGGTATCCATTGCGGATGCACTGCGGAGCCACGGGGTTGAAATCATCCCGGTTCCAAGCCCGATTGCAAAACTGCGATCCGTAAAAAGCAGTGGCGAGATAGGGCAGATCAAAAAAGCGCAAGCATGCTGCGAAAACGCCATGCAAACCGCAATCGATGCAATACGAAGAGCGAAAGTCGTGGATGGCGTGCTCTTTGATTCTGATTCTAATTCTAATTCTGACCAGCCCCTCACATCAGAGCGGGTCAGGGCGGTAATTGAGCACACCTTGATTGATTGTGGGTGTGAATCAGAGAGCACAATTGTTGCAGGCGGAATGGACGCCTCAAATCCGCACAACGTGGGAACCGGCGTACTGCGAGTGGATGAGAGCATCGTAATTGACATCTTTCCGCGTCTTTCACAAGAGCGGTATTACGCAGACATGACCCGGACTGTGGCACGGGGCAGCCCGTCTCAGGAACTGATCGAGATGTACGATGCAGTGCTGGATGCGCAGTCTGTCGGACTCATGACGGTGCGTGCCGGCGTATCCGGAGGCGATGTTCACGACGCTGTCTGTGATTGCTTCAGGGATTATGGGTATCTGGACATGTTCACGCATTCGACGGGACATGGAGTCGGGCTCGATGTTCATGAGGACCCGTCCATCGGAACCGGCGGCGAGGTGCTCGAAGCCGGCAACGTGATAACGATTGAACCCGGGTTGTATGGTGAAATGGGCGGTATCCGGCTTGAGGATCTGGTGGTGGTGACGGAAAACGGATGCAGCAATCTCACTACGATTACGAAGCGGTTTCTGGTGTAGGGCAGGTCGGTGTGCGGCGCATAGTCGTTATTCGGATCATTTTGGGCTGAAAATCCGGTCGGGTGTCGTGGCAGGGGATATGCTCGGTAGCTATGCATCTGTGTTCGGTTAAGCACCGCAAGTGATCTTCATAGTGCTCACACCCAATCGCCATCTTTGCCGATCCACGCTACCATGCACAAAAGCAATCTCGTTCATTCGGTTCCAGAACTTCTAATGAATTATTGTGCACTTTTGTGACTGCATCTTGGATAAAACAGGGGATGTATAGCCACATAAGACACAGAGTGTCACAGAGGGATGTAACAGGTTTTAAGAGTGCTTAATCAATATTGTATAGATATCCGCGTACAAAACCACACGATCACACAAGATTAACACAGAAATCTTGTGAAAATCTGTGTAATCTTGCGGTCTTATATGGCTATATAGAGACCCACATAATATTACATAAGTATGTGGCTGGTTTCGGTGGAATGGCAATAGTTAATTTTTTATACGTAGGATACGTAGGATATTAAGGTACAGGGTATTGGGGATTTACACGCCACGACGCGGAGATTTGCAGCAGTGAAAGTGCTGGCGTGTATCCGCTGAACGATTTGGGTATTGAGATCATGAAGAATATGGCAAGGTTGGTTGTGGTGATCACAATCATTGTGCGGGTTCTACAGGTGTGCGTAGATGCAATCATAATCGATCACACGTGTATGGATCTCTTGCAGATTCAGGATGAGTGGATCACAGAGTCTAAAAACCCGGCGATTCACTATGCGCAGGTGAAGCCAATCCCCCTGGCGAAATCAACGTACCCGATGTGCGGCTCCTGTTGAACCGCATCGCAGATTCGACAGGATACCCGCTGAACTGTGCCTGCTAAGCCATGCACACCATGCGTTCCAGGCATACCCTGCATGCCAACACGGGCTGACCGGAGAATGGGACATGAAACATACAATTGCAGCAATAATACTGCGTACATCGCTCACCTGCAGCGCAGGTGCAACAGACTGGAACGTGTTTTCAGGGGGCTCGATACAGGATGCGATCGACAGCGCAAACGATTTTGACACGATCTACGTGCATGCCGGAACGTACTCAGGGAACATGAACGTTTCCAGGAAACTCAAGCTTGTGGGGGACGGTTCCGATGTGGTGACGGTGATTGCGAAGTCGCCGCGTTCTGATGTCTTCTGTGTGAACAGTGATCACGTCACGATTGCGGGGTTCACTGTGACCGGGGCAACAATCTACAGAACGGGGATTTATCTCAACGGCGCAAACCACTGTAACTTCTTCGATAACAACGTGTCCGGCAATCACTACGGAATCTACCTGCCCAATTCAACAGATAACCGCATCGCAGGCAACGCCGTAAGCTCAAACGGTCGCAACGGGATATACATTGCTAACTCGCACAACAACACCGTCTGCACAAACACTGTCAGCTCAAACGTGCACACCGGAATACTCCTCGCAAAATCGTCGTCCCAGAACGACTTCTACGAAAACACAATCTACAACAACAGTGACGGCTTCTGGCTCTACAAGCCATCGTGCAATTACAACAAGATACACGAAAACACGGTTTTTGACCACATCGGTAACCGTGGCGGAACCCCTGGACAGGACGGACACGGAATCGTGCCGTGGGGTGCCGACAACACAACGATACGAAACAACACCCTGGCGCATAACGGCTATCAGGGGGTGTATGTCTACAATGCATCCATTGATACGACTATATTAGATAACATCGCATCTTACAACGCATATCATGGAATATGTGCCGCAATGCACTCTTCCATCTTGAATATCGCGAAGAACCGGCTTGTTGACAATGGGGTCAGCGGTGATGCGGGATGCGGCATCTATCTGGATGGAGGCTCCGGAGTAACGGTCTCTGAGAACTACATCGCAGAGAACGCTGCTTTGGGTTCTGCGCACGGTATTAAGGTGTATGGCTTTGCGAATCTCTCAATTACAAGCAACGTGGTTGCCAACAATAGCGGTTATGGGGTCGTGATCGAATCCGGAACCAGCACTCGCACACACATCCGCGGTGCCGATGCAGATGCCGGCGTCGGTATTTGTGTCACTATTGCCACCGACGCCGCCGCTGGCGATAGCGCCATGCGTGTTGGTGCGTCACCTGATTGGAGTACCCCGCCAGCCGTTTGCACGATTCCGGGAGCGATGGGGGATTTTGAGATGGGATATGCCATACCACCTGCGGCGGGCGGCGTGGCTATGGCTATAGCCCTGGATCCGGAGACCTCGAACAGCATTGAGATAACCCAGAACAATATACGGGGCAATGCGGGCGGCGTTCGTCTGAGTGCTCTGAGCGGAGCAGTGATCACAGGAAACATTCTCTCCGGTAACGAGATCGGAATCGATTTACTATCCTCAAACGAGAATCTGATCTACGACAACTACATAGCAAACGCCAGGAACGCGGCTGACGACGGCGAAAACACCTGGAACAAAGCGAAGACGGCAGGACTCAACATCGTGGGAGGTCCCACAATTGGCGGGAACTGCTGGAGCGATTATGCCGGTGCTGATAACGATTGTGACGGTGATGGTTTCGGCGATTTCAGCTATGCGATTTCGGACGGCTCGAATCAGGACTATCTGCCGCTGATTCAGGCGATGTGCGGTGATCTCGACAGAGATGGCGCCGTAAACGTCCTTGATGCGCAACTGCTGCTGAACCACGTGGCTGAGCCGGATGAATATCCAATCGACGAATACGCGGGCGATGTTAACGGCGATGGTGGGATCGATGTGGCTGATGTCAAGCTGCTGGCAGCGCACATTATAAACCCGGAACAGTATCCGCTTAGCTGCCGTCACATCGCAACACCACGACCAATAAAGGGGTGCATACTATGAATACCAAAACCATATCGATATTTTCAGGGGCATTGGCACTGGCACCAATGCTGACACTGGCACTGGCACTGCTTCTTGCAGTGTCGGCATCGCCAGCATCGGCACTATCGGGTGCGGGCAATGTCTACTTTGAGCCGCAGACGGTGTATATACCCGAATGCGGCAATGCGACCGTCCGAATCATGCTCGATGCGACCGACGAGATCGACACATGGTCGACGATTGTTGAGTTCGATTACGAATCCGTGAACATAACCGATGTGCGTTTCGCAGGGGGCATCACACCGACGTACGCGGATTGGGGGCATCACATGGACTACGTCTACATCGGCGGAACGGATCTGAACAGATCGAGCGGCACCGGACTATTACTCGCAACAATCACTCTGGAGTGTAACCGTACCGGAACGGGTGCAAGTGCAGGTGCGAGTACGAGTCCGCTGCACTTCGCAGGTGAAGAGGGTATCGAGCGACTGATCGCTGGTGAAACGATCCATCCGGCAACGTGGACAGACGGGGCTTCGCAGTCCGTGAAGCGCGGAAACGTCAATTGCGCAGGTGATGTGGATATGTCAGACGTTGCGCTGCTGCTAAACCATGTCTACGATGTAGGCGGATATCCACTGAGTTGCGAGTGGGCAGGGAATGTCAACGGCGCAGGCGAGATCGACATGTCGGATGTTGCGCTGCTGCTAAACCATGTCTACGATGCGGAAGTATACCCGTTGAGCTGCGAATGATGGGGTTGACCTGATGAAGTGAGCGGGTGGTGAATAGAGGTGGGATGTAGGAGGGAGACCGCTGGGTATGGTTGAGGTGTATATCTGTTCGGTTACAACTCAACCAGATGCCACAATCGATACTGTGGCATACTAAAAATCGACCCCCGCATCACCCTGTTTCCCAGTTCTCAGCCCCCTGCACCCCATCCCCGCTCAGAATCTCTCGCAACTCCTCGACAGTCAGGAGTGGCGTGACGTCCAGTCCCTCTTTTCCGAGGTCGGGCGAGAGTCGGGTAATAACGGGCAGTGTTATTCCGGTCTTTCCCAGAATTTCCGGCTTTGAAAAGACAGATCTCGTGTCCCCGTCTAATACGATCCTGCCTTTGTCCATAACAACCGTCCGTCTGGCATAGCCTGCCACGAGGTTCATGTCGTGGGTTATCAGGATGATCGTCTTTCCGAGTTCGTTCAGATGCCTGATCTGCCGCAGGAACTTGTTCACGTGCCCCCAGTCCTGACCGGTTGTGGGCTCGTCGAGCACGATTATCTCCGGCTCCATCGCAAGGATGGATGCCACAGCAAGACGCTGGCGCTGACCCCGGCTGAGCGAGTGCGGATGTCGGTCTCTGAACTCTTCGAGCTCCATCATCGCAATAGCCATGTTTACCCGCTCCTCGATTGCGTCCTCCTTAAGTCCGATGTTCTTCAGACCGAATGCGAGCTCCTGAATGACGCTATCCGTGAAAATCTGGTTGTCAGGGTTCTGGAATAAGTATCCGACCTTCCTGGCAATCGCTGCCACCGGCGTCTTCGATATGTCCTCGCCGTTGATTGCAATCGTTCCCGCTTTCGGGCGCAGAAGCCCGATCAGATGGCTAACAAGGGTTGTCTTTCCTGCGCCATTGTGCCCGATGAGCGCCACAAAGTCGCGCTCCGGAATTGTGAGGTTGATGTCATCCAGCCCGACCTTTCCGTCGTCGAAGGTATGCGTGAGGTTCTTAATCACGATTCCCGGTTTCGCGGCGGCGGATGAGGACGTGGATGCGTGGGCGCTGGCGGTCGTTTGCGGAGGTTGTGCATGGAGTCTCGCAAATCTTGCGAGATTCTCCGGTCTCTTCCGGAGCAGTTGGCACAATCTGGTAAGTATCGTTTCGTAGGACATGAAAGTTGGAACGTCACCCTCGAAATCTCCAAAACCGTTTTTCATCGCGTGCGAAATCTCTGATAACTGCGGCAGAGAGATTCCGATGCTCTTTAGCTGATCGTACCTGTGATCGAAGATCTGCTCAGGCGTGCCGTCCATGATGATTTCGCCCCGATCCATGACAATGACGCGGTCTGCGAGATGCACCACTTCATCGATCTTGTGTTCGATCAAGATGATTGTCATATCTTTTTCCCGGTTCAATCGCCTGACAAGGGCGAGAACATCGCCGGTGCCAGCCGGATCGAGATCGGATGTTGGCTCATCCAGAACCATGACATGCGGCTCCATCGCAAGTGTGCCCGCGATTGCGACCCGCTGCTTCTCGCCGCCGGACAGCGTGAAGATGAAGCGATTTCGCATCTCATTTATGCCAACGATCCGCATAGCCACATCCATTCTCTTCAGAATCTCTTCTTTTGGCATGCCAAGGTTTTCCGGACCGAATGCAACATCCTTTCCGACCGTGAGCGAAAATAGTTGTGTGTCCGGGTTCTGAAAGATGATCCCTACATCCGATGCCATTTGATGCACCTTGTAGTCGCGGAGATCCTTCCCGTTTATTATAATCTCGCCTTCGAGGTTTCCGTCCGCAACCTTTGGCACCAGACCGTTCAGGCACTGGATGAGCGTGGACTTCCCACAGCCACTCGCGCCCAAGAGCAGCACAAACTCACCATCGTCGATGTGCAGGTTGATGTCGTGTAGTGTTGGCTCTGAGATATTCGGGTATGTATAGGTGAGGTGTTGTATGTCGATCATGGTTGCGCCTTGATGTGATATACGTCATACTTATTTAGCGTTCGTATACTGGTATGTATAACTCACGTTTCGAGAATGATCTTTTGCGGGATATGTGTTATAAACCCCCTCGCTTGCACCAGATCAAAATGCTATTCGTGTCGTCTGTGTGCGGTTAAGCACCACAAGCGGTCCACACCGTACTGCTTGCACCCACTCACCATCTTTGCCGATCCACGTCATCCCAGTCACCCTATACTCTGATATCCCACACTCACACAAATGTTATAAGATGTAAAAACTATTGATAGCCGGGTGATATAATGGATTTATCGATACTGATATACGTAGTGATCATAGCGCTCCCTATACTTGCGAGCTCTGTGAAGATCGTTCAGGAGTACGAGCGTGGTGTAATATTCAGGCTCGGAAGGCTGGTCGGCGCAAGAGGACCCGGTCTCTTCTTCATAATCCCGATACTCGAGACTATGAAGAAGATCGATCTCAGGACGGTTGTTCTCGATATCCCGCCGCAGGAAGTGATCACCAAGGACAACGTCACAACGAGGGTGAACGCTGTTGTGTACTACCGGGTGCTGGATCCGAGTAAGGCTGTGGTGCAGGTCGAGCACTATCCAACCGCAACCGCGCAGATGGCGCTCACGACGCTCAGGGGAGTTGTCGGGCAGGTGGAACTGGACGAGGTGCTCTCGGAGCGAGATAAGATCAACAAGCAGCTACAGGTGATAATCGACGAGGCTACCGATCCATGGGGGATCAAGGTTTCAGCTGTCGAGATCAAGGATGTCGAACTGCCTGAGACGATGCAGCGTGCGATGGCTTCGCAGGCAGAGGCAGAGCGGAACCGCAGAGCACGGATCATCAACGCGGAGGGTGAACTGCAGGCATCACTGAAACTGGCAGACGCTGCAAAGGTGATGGGTGAACAGGAGGGAGGGCTGTACCTCCGAACGCTGCAGACGATAAAGGATGCAACCGAGGAGAAGGCGACAACGGTCGTAATCCCGCTTCCAATCGAGATGTTGGGCGCGCTCGGGCTTAAGGGGAACAAGTAGTACAGTAAGGACAAGAAGTACCCACTTCAGATCAGAGGGTAAAACTGATAGCCACAGAGATCACGGAGTTTTCTTCTCTGTACCCTCTGCGGCATACATCAGAGTTTATGCCCCTACTTTTTGAAATGGATGCGACAAGGACAAGAATCAAAAACGCAATGAAACAGACAACACCCCTCCCCGCGCTCATGCTGCTGCTGGCTCTGCTTGTGATTGCGCCGGCATCCAGCAGCGCGTCTCAGTCAGTGATCTATGTGATCGAGGTGAACGATATGATAACTGCGGGTACAGAGATTGCGATCGCCCGCGGAATCGGTCATGCGGAAGATATCAATGCCGAGGCGGTATTGATCGAAATTGACACACCTGGCGGGCTTGTCACATCGATGGAGGGGATTGTGTCGGATATCGAGCGTTCGCGTGTGCCGGTGATTGTGTTTGTGCCCCAAGGGAAGCGAGCATTCTCTGCCGGCGCATTCACTCTTTTATCGGGACATATCGCCGCAATGGCGCCCGGAACCGCCACCGGCGCGGCAACGCCGATTGCAATAACACCCACCGGAACAACAGCGGTGGAGAACAAGACAATCAATGCGTATGCGGCTCGCATGCGCGGAATTGCTGAGAACAGAAACCGATCCGCGGAGGTTGCCGAGAAGTTCGTGACAGAGGGTCTCTCGCTGACCGCTGAAGAGGCGCTGGACCAGAACGTGATCGATATAATCGCAACCGACCGAGATGAGCTTATGGATTTGGCGGATGGCAGAACACTCAACGTTAGTGGCAGATCTGTTACTCTGCGAACACAGGATGCGGTATTCATCTCACAGGAGCCGCGACTGTCTGAATTGATCATCACTCTCCTCAGCAACCCGCAGATTGCGTTCGTGCTCTTTCTGATAGGGCTCTACGGGATCATATACGGCATCAAAGCTCCGGGGACGTACGTTCCCGAGATGGTTGGTGCAATTGCGATGATACTCGCGCTGTATGGTATGGGATTGTTCTCGGTCAGCACATTCGGCGTGCTATTAATCGTAGCAGGGGTGATACTCTTCATAGCCGAGGTCTTGACGCCGACGTTCGGGATACTGACGGTCGGCGGCATCACATGCATAGTTCTCGGGGCGATTCTCTTCCCCCAGGAGCCGTTCATGCCGCCGGAATGGATCAGCGATTTCAAGCGCCTTGTCTTTGTGACCGCAATTCTCTCGGCAGGGATAATCGTTGTCGGTCTCGGGCTTGTCATGAAAGCAAGGCTGCAGCAGCCGACAACCGGGCAGGAGGAGTTGATCGGCAAGGTTGTCAGGGTTGAGACTGATATCAGTTTTGAGGAGTATGGCACTGTTCAAGTTCATGGCGAGATATGGAGGGCATCCTCGTCAGAGCCGATACGGAAAGGAGAGAAGGCGGTTATCGTGGCTCTGGACGGGCTCACGCTGATTGTCGAACCGAAGAGTGGAGAGTCCTGACCATGGGTCTTTTGAAGGCGATGTACCGGGACTGGGGAATTGAGAACCTGCAAGACTCATCGATTTCTAAAATATAGTGTCGCATCAACCCTATAATGTTGTAAAGTATATATCATATATTCCCCATATTCAACCTGAGGGGATCAAACATGGAGATATACATCGTGACGCTTACTAATGGTGAGCGCGGAACCCTTAGAGCACGTACTTCAGAGGGAAAACATAAATCACAGAAAATTCTCAACGCTCTGATTCTACTTGGATAGCTTGCATCAGCAATAAACATCACTCTTGCCGCCGGGGGCTGGCGGGGGGTGCGGGCGAGCGAACGAGGCGCATCCGCAGGAAGCCCGCCATCCTGAACAAAACATGGAGAATAAAACTACAGAGGAGCACAGATGCGAAAAGTTGTGACTTCCCAGTCTTTTCCATCCTCTGATAGAATACAAGGTCGCAAAGGCAAAAGAGACGCCCGCTCGAACCCACAAACCTGTCATCACCAAAAAAAGCAGGGTGATTGCCGACGATATGCCGACTATCACCTGAGTTCTTCGTATCCCGGAACTCCGAGTACGTGCTTTGCCAGATATATGGCATCTGCAACATCGATTACGCCGCTGCCATCAACATCCGCGGCTCCCTCGATTATGTTCTCGAATCCCGGGATTCCGAGCACATGCTTCGCGAGACACGTGGCGTCGTGGAGATCCACCTTACCGTCGTTGTCAACATCACCGTTCGTTGCAGTGGTGTAGGTTCCGTTCATGATAATGTACGGCATCTCATCACCCACAAGGTTTGCCTTCTTGAATGTTGTCACGCTCAGGTTCAACGGAGATTTTGTGCCGGTGGGGCGACCTGTTGATGCGAACGTAACATTGGCGAGTGTGATTCTCCCGTTCAGTCCGGGATTATCCGTCTGGAACGCACCTATCCGCACCAGTCCATCACGAACGTACACAAAGTTCGGAAGGGTCTTATCAAAATCCCCGCCCACAACATTCGTAACGTTCACAACCGATGCGTTGAACGAGAGTCTTATGTCGCACGTGCCAACGTTTACGCCGTTCTCAATTACAATCGGTATGGTATCGTTGTCGGTGGCGTCACCGATTGAAATTGTGGTGACGTCTGAGTGTGATTGAACCGTGAACGATCCGTTGTGCAGCGTGTATTCTCTCTTGCTGTAGTCGGTAGCAAAGATCGTGCCGACCTCGATATTCAACGGGCTTACGTCGCCAGATACTCCCACCGCAGTGAGATTGACGTATGCGAGTGTTAGATCGCCACTCTGCCCGGATGCGCACACCGCATTCACATACACCCGCATCGAGTCGTTGTCAATGTTGTGTGCGAGCAGCTCCATATCCCCCCCCGTAACGCCGGTCACATGAAGAACCGAGGAATCGAATGTGATTGTGACCTCGCAACCACCCAGATCGTATGCGCCCGTGATCTGGATCGGTGCTGTGACCATGTCCCCTGGTTCAACAGTAAAATCAGCGATTCCGATTGTGGTCTCTGCGGTAGCGGACGCCAGCGATATCGAGAGAAACGCGAAGATGCTCAAACAGGTGAAGATGTGTCTTGTCCATTTAGTCATGTTAATCCGGATGTCATCAAAAAAATAAAAAAAGAGGGGAGGTCAGGGCTGAACTTCCAGCCCCGCCTCACACCTCATTAGGTACAGTGCGTCCATCAGGTCCACAACACCATCACCCTCAGGAACTCCGGCTATGCCCACGACATCACCAACCAGTATGCTCGGCGGATTCGAGGCTTCCGGTTCCAGTTCTGCCAGATATCTGGCTATGTACAGCACGTCCTTGCTGTCGATTACGTTGTCCCGGTATACATCGCCTCTCCTGAGAACGGTCAGCTCGATGCTTGCCGAACTGTCAGAGTTGTTTGCGTCGTCTGTGGCAGTGATCACCAGCAGGTTCGTCTCGTTGATGCCGTCGGTTGCGGTCACGTCCACAGTCCAGACGTCAGTTGTACCGATGCGCTCCATCGGCTGGACTTCTGATCCACCAATCGATGAGAGATCAATGGTTGCGCTTGAAACTCCGCTGTCGGCATCTGTCACCGTTGCAGTTATTGTGGTGACATCTGTACCAGGTGCTCTGGCTCTGCCATTGCCATTGAGTATCACATCAAGGCTTGCGGATACATCCGTGACTACTGGCGGTACCGTCTCGGTCATGATGGTGAACAAACCGTCGGTCACCGTGTAGTTGATTGGATTGTAGCCGGTATCCAGCAATTGATCGACTGTGATGTCCAGCAAACTCTCATCGCCCATGACGCCCACGGCAGTGAGTTGTACGTACGCAAATACCACATCTCCATTCAACCCTTCCGGATCAGCTGCATTCGCATACATCCAGCCAGTGCCGTTGTCGACGTTGGATGCGAGCAACTGCATATCTCCTGAAGTGACATCTGTCACATGAACGACTGATGAGTCGTACTCAAAGTCGATCGCGCAGCCGCTCAGATTCTCCGCACCAGCGATCATGATCGGCACGACAACACTCTCCCCCATATCAACGGTAATATCCTCTATGGATACCGTCGTAACGACGTCCGAGGCAACCAGCATGAATGGCGTTGCCGAGGCTGCGAAGTATGGCTTGTCGGATGCGCCGGTGTTGACCTTTCCTTCCGCATCATACGGCCCCACATCTGCGCCAGTTGTGTTAACCGTTACCTTGTACGCGAGTGTGGTGTACTGATCTTCCGACGCTGACTCGTAGCCATAGCCGTAACCATCATCAAACGCGTATCCCTGACCATATCCAGCGTATGGCGCGTAGCCATAGTTAGACTCATATCCGTTTCCACCATCGCTTCCACCTGTCCAGCCCTGTATCTCAACCAGTTCGATCTGGTAGTTGCCTATGGTTGTAGCTCCCCCGACTGTGGTGCCGACATCACTCAAAGCAAATGTCAGTTCCCCATCCGGTGATCCTTCGATGCTTGGAAGTCCTTCTATTGAGAAGTCAGCAATCGGGATTCTCTCGTTACCTCCAATCGTCACGTTGAAGTAAAAGAAACCAGATTGTCCGACCTCTATTCCGTTCATACCATCCATCGTCAGTTCCACCATAACTGCGCTCGATGGTCCGGAAAAGACCAGCATCAGTATGACACCAAGCGTTATCACAACGCTTGCAGCGTGTGTCCTCCTATTCCTATTCTGCGATTTTATCACATTATTCACCTGCTCCCAAGTTGAACATGTTATAGTGTCTCCGAACCTATAAATATCTTTCGCAGGTCAATATCCTGATATAAAATTCCATCATCCAACGTCAGCAAATCACAAAACCTTATCGGATTGTAAAACGAATAATTTTCCGAATATCGTGTGGAATGAGCCTTGATTCGGTTCCGGTCATCTTCTGAGATTCGAGTCTTTTTGCAGAATTTTTTAGAGCCAATGCCGCTTTGCCACAGCATTCTTTCATCTGCTTATAAGTGGCGCTGAGTGAGCCGGGATTGGATGTGGTGTGATGCAGGAGGAATTGTGGTGAATCACTTAATCTATGATGCGACGTATATTGTACATCTCACCCACCTTACTCTGGGCGTGTGGCCTAGCCAGGATATGGCGGCAGCCTCCTAAGCTGCAAGTCAGGGGTTCGAATCCCCTCACGTCCGTTTGCGGTACCTGCGCAATAACGTGCAGCAGGAACCACACGATTTCTGTGTTAATCTTGTATAATCTCGTGGTTTTATACGCGGATATCCACACAATATTGAGTAAGTACAGTTTACGCAGAGAATGGGAGTTTTTATGACTGAAATCATCGTGTACACAACCGAGACCTGCCCGAAATGCAGAGACCGGGAGGCAGATGCGTTATCACCCTGGTTGCTCAACATAACTTGCGCGCAGCCAAGTATCCGGAATGTGTGTTCAGCTCACATCGAAATGATATATGCTATTAGTTAGGGGTTTTAGGTGGGCGGCATGGATTCATTCACAATTGAGAATTATATTTTGAACAAATTTAGAATTATATACACAATAGACCCCAATGAAAAAAACAGTCACAATCGAAGCTATCAAACACAAAAACTATATTTAGATTCCGAGTTCCTGCGCGAGTTCCTCGAAATCCATAACCATGACATCATCTTTTTTACCTTCTTCGATCTGCGCCATGAAGTCTGTATCAGATAACACCTCTATCGTCCGCACCATTGACTCGAATTCATCCGTGGAAATGGTTATCCATCCGGTTTCGTGTCGCTCGTGCGCTTCATGCATCTCACATATATGTGTCGCAGTACTGGACATTTAGATCACCTGACCACCCAAATATAGCATAATATTTATGGCGTTGTCAATGTATAAGTAATTGGGTTAAACGAACCGCATGGTTAATTCATGGTCGGGCACATATACAGTTACACCCCGTGTTTGAAGACCGTCGCATCCATTTGCAGGGTAAGGAAGTTTTTATGACCGAAATCATCGTGTACACAACCGAGACCTGCCCAAAATGCAGGAAGCTGAAGGAATACCTGAAATCGATATCAGTCGAATATACAGTGGCGGATATGTCCACGCCGGAATCACTTACCGAACTGCGCGTAAACGGTGTCTTCACGATGATGGCGCCTGTTTTGCAGGTCAATGATTCGTTTCTGACTCTTGACGAGATGTTTGATGGGGACATGATAAAAAAGGATGTAATCAATGATCTGACAGGGAGCGCGTCATGAAACGGCAGAGATATCCGCATGACACCGTGCAGAAGACGCTTGACTGCAAGAGCGTGCCGCGCATGCCCAGGGTCCGGACAACGGACGGGCACCTGATGGACTGGGACCGAGGTGCGATCGTAGCCCAGCTCGTAAAGGAGACGAAGCTCTCCAGGGAGTTTTACGGAATCGACCCGATAACCGAGGAAGAGGCAAAACAGGTCGCAGCAGAGGTGGAGAAGCGTATCAAGAAGATCGGCATCACCCACCTCTCAGGACCGCTCGTGCGCGAGCTCACAAACGTAATTCTTCTCGAGCGCGGGCATCTTGAGTGGAGAAACATCGCAACAAGGGTTGGTACCCCGGTCTACGACGCGCACCAGATCGATGTGGGGTCAGGTTTTGAGGCGAATGAGAACGCGAATCTCCAGGATAACGCAGAGACCAGTCACAAGAAAAAAGCTGATAAAATATCCAAAGAGCAATATCTGCTGCTTCTGCCCCCAAAACTCGCTGATTACCATCTGAACGGCGATATTCACATCCACGACCTCGAGTACTTCGGAACCCGCAGCTTCTGCATGGACTGGGACCTCAGGTACTTCTTCTACTACGGGCTGATGCCTGACGGGAGTGGCACAAAGTCAAGCGTTGCGGGTCCTGCAAAGAAGCCAGAGGTTGCGATTCTCCATGCGGTGAAGGCTCTAGGGAGTGCTCAGACGAACTTCGCTGGAGGTCAGGGGTTCTACAACTTCCTGACATTTCTCGCACCGTATATTGAGGGGATGAGCTACGAGGAGATCGAACAGCTGATGCAGATGTTCGTATACGAGATGACACAGATGATGGTTGCAAGAGGCGGACAGCTCGTCTTTTCGTCAGTCCAGTTAGCTCCGGGCGTTCCGAAGCTCTGGAGGGACAAACCGATCGTATACAAGGGAAAAATCTGGAATGGTGATTCCGATCAGGCACCGCTCCGCACTTATGGCGAGTTCGAGCGGGAGGTCAGGCTTTCGTTCAAGGCGCTGATGAACGTGATGCTCGAAGGAGACTACTGGGGCAAGCCGTTCAACTTCCCGAAGCCAGAGATATCAATAGAACCTGATTTCATGAAGGAAGACGAGGAATTCAATAAAGAAAACCCCGATCTTCTAACGTATGCCGGTTTATACGACCTCACATTTGAACTTTCTGCAAAATTCGGAGCTCCGTACTTTGATAACCAGATACCGGAGTATCGAGGGGCTGGAGAAGGAATAAGCTGCTATCAATGCTGTGCTTATAATTTCTCTTCAAATGCGGATACCGATTCCGATTTCGATGACAAACTGATCTTTGCGGACGGAAAACACTTCTCGATGGGCGCGTGGCAGGTGATCTCAATAAACTGCCCGAGAGCCGCGTACCGCGCGAATCACGACGATTCCGCACTATTCGATGAGTTGAAACACCTGATGGACATCGCAGTGAAACTCTTCAAGATCAAGAGGGCGTGGATGCAGCAGATCATCGAGCGCGGGCGGATGCCGTTTGCGACCCAGCGCCCGAAGGACCCGATCACTGGGGAGTACGGTTGTCAGGCGGTCGATATCGAGGGGCTCGTCTATGAGGTCGGCGTCGTTGGCATCAACGAGATGGTACAGTACCACATCGGGCACCAGATGCATGAGTCAAAGGATGCGTGGAAGCTTGCGATCAGGGCGATGACCGAGATGGAGTTATACTCAAAACAGCTGAGCGAAGAGCACGGCATCACGATCGCGCTTGCGAGAACACCTGCAGAGACGACGACCGGGCGGTTTGCGGTATCAGACATCCTGCATCGTGAGTACTCAAAATGCGCAAAAACCGTGGTCAAAGGCGACCTCGACGGGGCGCTTGCGCATATCCACGAGACAAGAGACCTTCCGATTTATTATACCAATGGAACGCACGTCCCGCCGGGCGCAGACGTCTCACTTGCAGAACGAATAAGTATCGAGCACGTCTTCTTCCCGATCGTGGACGGTGGAAACATCATGCACATCTTCATGGGTGAGAGCATGCCGGACACAGTTGGGCTCAGGGACTTTGCGATGCATATCGCGAAGAACACGCAGACCGGCTACTTCGCATTCACACGCGACATGACGATCTGTGTTGACTGTAACCACATGGACGCGGGGCTCAAAGATGAGTGTTCGAACTGCGGATCAACGAATGTGGAGCAGCTATCGCGAGTTACCGGGTACCTTCAGGCGGTATCCGGCTGGAACGCTGCAAAGAAGCAGGAACTCGAGGACCGGAAGCGCTACGGTGGCAGGGATATGGTGTGATTCTCGGTTTAGTCCCGGTACATCTCAGGTCATGGCGTTCTCATAGACAGCCATGGGCACGACGTCGATCTGACACCCCCGAGTTACTAATATATATTAAAATATAAGTATTTTTATAACTGAACCAATCATTATTGAATAGGTGACATTGATCATCGTCCCTGCAAGGAAGAATAAGGAGTTCTTAGCATGTCCTCTCTACGAACTATGGTTTTCGCGGCAAATATCACGGATACTGCGGTATAGGCTTCCTGAATCATGAATGTGAGTCTCAGCAGATTTTCGCACTTTCCAATGATAAAACCGGTGTCACGCGCTTCCTTTCCAATTTTTTGGCTTATGGGCACCCCGATACCCGGGACATGATGCAATTCACCACCATCCCGCTTGTAGCAAGCAGAAAAATATATCCGGTTATCAGGATGACTGTTTCAATAAGATTCATCTTTCCGATCATCATTATTTCCTGTTCTCTTGCATTTGTGAATACTTGTGCAGCGCAAAACTTAAATTCTCTTCGATCTGTTTGATTTCTCCCCACATCGAACGGTTCAGTATTTTCGAGACTGCCTGTTGGGTTATCCCAAAGTTTTCTGCCACTTCGGATTGGTTCATAGCTCGTTCATAGTCCACAACCACCTGATGCTGCCGTATAGACCAATTTATCTTCATTAACAAAATTGAATTGATCTGACCGGCTACCATAGTATCGATAATTTTATCGTTGGCAGAGATATCACAGATCAGCCTCGAGCTTTTGAGCTTGTATATCATGTCTGATGCTTTATGAAACGCCGGACCATCCATTTTTGTTACGTCTCTCGTCGCAACAGCGGTATCGATATAATCGAATACCAGCACAAAGCGCATCAGATTTGGGTAAATTTCCTCCAGTATCGTGGTGATGATCCCATAAGTCCTTGACATACTCGTTAGAACACCCCCTATCTCGTCTATCCCCTTTAAAATCTTGAAATCCGCATAAATGTCCTCGGAATACAGCGTGTTTACTATTCGGCAGGTTTTTTCGATCCTCCTTTGAAAATCGTCTCGATCTGTTATTCGGCGGGAGTGAATGACATCACCCAATACCACATAGAACCTTAACTCCGAATGAATAGGAGATAGCCTATTGTGAAAAACAGAAATTTGAACTTGATTCGACATTTAAAGCAGTTACAGCTGGTTTCTATGACAC
>Ga0209013_10002221_pt1 | contig 17641 bp, 12 predicted proteins | sample Cruoilmetagenom2_FD_187291 | JGI IMG/M metagenome (GOLD analysis project Ga0209013, IMG submission 187291) | Oil polluted marine microbial communities from Coal Oil Point, Santa Barbara, California, USA - Sample 2 (SPAdes) (version 2) | ecosystem: Environmental > Aquatic > Marine > Oil seeps ...
CATCACACCCACAGAATTTACCGGTAATAACATAGCTCCAGCCTGCCAAACATCATTATATAGATTCCAATTTTTTAGCCCCTCGACAAATATAAAATCTACTTCTTGAAGAATTCGAACTTTTTCATCTGTAACATCTCCTAAAATACGAATTCCCAGTCCCGGCCCGGGAAAGGGGTGTCTACCCAAAAGTTCATCATCAATACCAAGACTCTTACCTACTCTGCGAACCTCATCTTTAAATAACATCTTCAGTGGCTCAACTACCTTTAATTTCATAAAATCCGGCAAACCTCCAACATTGTGATGAGATTTTATCGTTGCAGAAGGCCCTTTCACTGAAATAGATTCTATCACATCGGGATAAATCGTACCCTGTCCAAGCCAGGTCACATCGGTAATCAAATGTGCTTCCTCATCAAAAACCTCAATAAACTCATTCCCTATTGCCTTTCTTTTACCCTCGGGATCTTCGATACCCGCTAAACTTTCCAAAAACCTATCTGACGCATCTACTCCTTTGATATTTAGACCCATGTGCTTATATTGATCCAAAACTCGTTCATACTCCTGCTTCCGTAGCAATCCATTATTGACAAAAATACAATAGAGATTTTTACCAATGGCTTTATCCAGTAACACCGCGGCAACAGTAGAATCAACTCCACCTGAAAGACCCAGAACAACCTTGTCATTTTGTAATTGTTCTTTTAGATCGGCAACAGTAGTTTCCACAAAAGAAAAAGGTGTCCAATCCTGTTTTAGTCCTGCAATATCAACAAGAAAATTCTCTAACAATTGCAATCCATCTGTAGTATGATATACCTCCGGATGAAATTGAATGGCATAGGTTTGTTCTCCTTCGATCTTATAAGCCGCATAATCAACGTCATCCGTACTTGCCATTTTATGAAAATTCGAGGGGATTTTAACAATAGTATCTGCATGACTCATCCAAACCTGTGCATCCAACTCAATAAATTTGAATAGGATCTCATCGGATTCGATATAAGAAAGATTCGCTCTGCCATATTCTCTGGCCTTCGATCGCTCTACTTTTCCACCAAAATTATGGACTAAATATTGTGCTCCATAACACACTCCAAGCAAAGGAATTTTCCCTTTTATTTTTGATAGGTCAGGGTGAGGTGCTTCTTCCTGATGAACAGAAAATGGACTTCCGGAAAGAATGACTGCTTTATATTCTTCAATATCATCCGGAATATGATTGTATGGAAATATTTCGCAAAAAATGAAGAGCTCTCTAACTCTGCGGGCAATAAGTTGCGTGTATTGCGAACCGAAATCTAATATTAGTACTTTATTTTGCATCTGCAAAAATAAAATTAAAATCAGAAATAATAAGCCTGAACTGTTTTTTTTATAAAAGGTTTTTAACCAACCAATTTATTACTTTATTATCGCCTAAATCAATCGGTTTTCTACAGTTTTTAAATTTGTTTATGACAGTCTATAAGGTCACAAAAAAATATTGGAATCAAAAAAAATGCTTACTTCCATAATATTTGAAATCTGTTAAAGACCAGGTCATTAATTTTTTTTGTCGCTATTTTCAATTTCAGTTTACTGTTCCCGTAAAATAAATGTAATCCAAATTATGTCAATAGTAAATAGGAAAGGAACAGAACGATTGCAGCCGTAGTTCCCAATATAAAAGTACCTAAACTGAAGAACCTGTAACCGGTTTTTACGTCCATCCCTGACAAGCGTGTCACTACCCAAAATAAACTATCATTTGCATGAGAGACTACTGCTGATCCTGCTCCAATGGCAATAACCACCATTGCTTTTTGCATTTCGGTTTCAAACCCCAAGTTGCTCATCATGGGAGCCAATATAGATGCCGTTGTTACCAGGGCAACAGTTGATGAACCCTGTGCAGTTTTAATAGCAGCTGCCAACATAAATGGTAACCATATGCTCAGATTGATATCAGCTAAAACATCACCCAGTGTTACTGCAATACCAGAGTCTCGTAATACTTGTCCAAAAATACCTCCAGCACCCGTTATCAATAAAATGGATGAAGCATCGGTAAGTGATCTTCCTATCCAACCGGAAGTAGAGAACATATTGTAATTCAGTTTCTTTGGTAATGTCAACGCAAAAAAACATCCCACTAAAAGGGCTACAAATGGTTCTCCCAAAAAGAATAAAACTTTGGTCAAGAAATCGAAGCTGTCATAATTCTCAATCTCATAACCGCCAATGGAAACCAGTAAAGATTTAATTACGATAAGTATAATTGGAACAAAAATTGGAATGGTTGATTTAAATGCGCTTGGGGCAGACTTTAGTCGCTCAGCTATTTGTTCCTCTGTAATATTGGGATCAGGGTCGATATAGGTCTTGGAAACATATTTTTTTACAAAGATCAACCCCATCCATAATGCAATTAGACTTATCGGAATTCCGAATAACATTACAAGTCCCAGATCTGCATTCAAATAATATGCGGCCGCTATAGGACCCGGTGTAGGTGGCACCATGGTGTGTGATGCCATTAATCCAAGGGCAAGGGCAATTGCCGGTCCTGCCAATGATATTCCAGCTTTTTTTGACAGGCTCTTATTTAATGGAGCCAATAACATAAATCCGCTGTCGGCAAAAACAGGTATAGAAACAAACCAACCCAAAATTCCCATAGCCAATGGTATCTTTTTTTTACCCGTATATTTTAATATTTTTTCTGCTAGTGCATAGGCTCCTCCTGAATTTTCAAGAAATATCCCAATGATAACTCCCAAAATAATGATCATGCCTATACCTCCCATAGTATTACCGAATCCTTTATTTACTGAAATGATAATTTGATTAAGCGGCATGCCAGATATTATGCCATAAAATATGGCAACAAGCAACAGAGCAACAAAAGGGTGGACCTTCCATTTAGCTGTCATTAGAATAATAAGTATAACGCTGATCAACAAATAAATAACTACCATTCTATTTTTTTTTGTAAATAAATTTCATGTCGGGAAGTTCGGTAAAATAATAATGAACCCAAATATAAATATGATTAAACAAGGCTGCAAGTAAAGCTGCTTTTGACAAAAATACTAAACCCGGAATCCATAAAATTAAAAACCCAAATACATACATACCATTTGATGTGTATTTGAAAATAGCCTTTTTTACCATACCTAAACTATTGGCAACTTCAGGTTCGAAATGGTCAATCCCAAAAGCTCTGTCGATTCCAAAATATTTAAAGACGGAAAAAAAGAGATAAATAACCGGAATCGCAAACAACGCTGCCAAACTATAGGATATAATTGGATTTATATATAATGTCCCTTCGTTTGAAATCGCTAAAATAAAGATGGTGGCCACTCTCATGAGAATTAGAATGACAAATCCAATTTTATACAATGTAAATCCTGTTTTTCTTCCAAATAATTTTGAAATACTTTGATAGTACAATTCGGAACGCCAACAGACAACAACATAGACCTGATGGACTATTGGAGCCAAAATAGCAGCAATTAACCAAATATATGTCTCAATATGCCAAAGTCCACCGTATAAAATATCAACTTCATTTTTATTGACAAAAAATACTAAAATTGGCAATAAAATCGCTAAACTCAGTAAGTGCCAGAATTGGCTTTTAAACATTTTCATACATTTATAATTATATGATATTAAACTAATTAAAAAAATATCTGTGTGGTTTATTCGCTTCGTTTATTCTAATAAGATATTTTTAAAAACAGATTTTTTGATACTCTTCCATTCGCCTTTCAATATACCGTAATATGCAGTGTCCCTTCTATATCCATTGAACATTAAGGTGTGACTTTTAAGTATTCCTTCTAACTTCCCCCCTATCGCCATGATTGCATTTTTAGATTGTTCATTTCGATCATCAGTTTTAAACTCCACCCTTTCAAAATCCAATTTTTCAAACGCGTATTGTAATAAATTATATTTACAGTGCCTATTTAAACCAGTTCTTTGAAATTCGCGACCAATCCAGGTCCAACCAATTTCCAGACGCTTATCTCTATTAGAAATATTGCCATAACTTGTGCTACCAGCATAAGTTCCAGTTGACTTGTCATATATGGCAAATGGATACCTTAAAAGGTGCTTTTTTTTCTCAAATGTATTTTTAAAATATTTTTTTAAACTTTCTTCAGAACCATATCTCGAAGGAGAAAATTTGTGCAAATCAGGGTTGGCTAGTGCAACAGGAAGTAATAAATCAAAATGATTCCAGTTTAAGGGCTCTAATTTAACCCTTCTATCCTGCAAGAAAATATCTGTATCGAAATTAAAATCCATTATCAAAATATTAGTTGACCAGAAAGTACGTCATAAATATTCACTTTTCAAATTTTCATAATAGAAATTTCTAAGGCATTTTGTGATAGTTGTTTAATCCAATTAACCTTATTTAATTGGCACCCAGACCTCTTCTTCTGAATTGGAATTATCCGGACCCAAATAATTATCCTTCATTATTTCAAAATGTTTCCTGTTATCCAATTCATATTTTGAATTTGGTAACCAATCATTAAAAATAAAGTCAGCCGTTTTATAAAAAGTATCCGTAGCGCCTTTATGAATAAAAACTGCATACACCCCTCCTTGAATCAAGAATGCCTCCATATCTTCAGGAAGATCTTTAGAATTTACTACTTCTACAGCAGCACAGGTCTCAAAAATTGTATCAGGAGTAAAATTTTCCATTTTCATATCATTGTCATATCTCTGAACGGAATAATGCCAATCGTTTTTTATCGCTTTGATCTCTCTCTTTCTCCTCATAAATTGCTTCCACAAACTTACAGTATTGCTCTTATTAAGAGAGGTCTTTGTAGCCATACCCACTAATTCAATATTCTCAGTGATTATAATTTTTGGTTCCATTTTTTTTTCTAAGTGTAACAATATAATATATTCTTATAAAATTTATTATATTGTTGTTCAAAAATATAATTATAAATGAAATCGCCACTTTTCAAAAGATATTATCAAAACAAAATTTTATTTTTCATACTAAGCTTTTTTATTGTTTATGGAGTACATTCTCAAGATGAGAAACCAAAAGACGCTGATAAAGAACAAACTGAAAGCAAAGCGATATCTATAGATAACATTTCTGACGAATCAGAAAAAATTGGTAAAAGAATAATAGATCTGAGAGAAATTTTAATCCCAAATGCTAAAATCAATGAAGTAGATTCTATTTTGCAAAAAATATATGCGGAAGTAAAATTAAAGAAAGATTCATTGTTGGAGCAGTTAGACAACTTAAATAAAAGAGAACTAGCCGTTCGGAAAGTAGAATGGAATAATTATTATTCAAAACTTAAAGGTTATCAAAGTGTACTTAAAGATCGTACAGAGGACGTGAGTAAAATCAACGATGAGTTAGTTGAAGAGGTTCTCAAGTGGCAACAAACCAAAGTATTATTAACTAAAAGTTCAGAGTCAGGCGATATTTATAATAGTTTGGACGCCATTATTTCAACACTTCAGGAAGTAATTCAAATGGCGCAGGAACGATTGGAGAACATTTTTTTGATTCAAAAAGGACTTACAGAATTAGTGCTCACCATGGATGGAATGCTCGCCGAAATTTCCCTCGTCGAGCAACAAATTCAAAGAGATTATTTTGTTTTTGACAGCTCACCTCTTTGGAGAATTACCTCGACTGACTCGCTTGCAACAGACTCCATCCAAAGTGATACAGAAATAGTGAATCAGACAGCTAGTTCAAATTTTGATGAGAACATCATTCAATTACGAGAATTTCTACTTCTTAACAAGAAGACTCTAATTTTTCAAATCATCTTCATTTTATTGATTTTGAGTGCTTTGTTACTTGTTAAAAAAAGATCTAAGATTGATTCTGCGGATTCAAATAACCGAACAGCAAAAGAGACCGAAATCGTACTCACTCATCCAATTGCGGCCAGCCTCGTAGTAGGCGTATTAATATCCGCTTTTTTTTATGATGATATCATCCCAATATTTGGTGAAATTGAAGTCTTCTTGATTTTTGCAGGAACAGTAATATTAATGCCGAAACTCACGAACAAAAAATTCTTCACTTTTTTATTACTGCTATTTATAACTTATTTATTAGAATTTTACAATGCCTATATCGAGAGCGAAACTCTATTGAGATGGATTATGATCACAAATGCCTTACTTCTAATTTCCGCACTTTTTATAGGTATGAGAATTGTAAGGAAATACCCTGAGGATTTTGAACCAATATCTAAATTTTTCCGAACTGTTGTCCCCTTATATATTTTCTTCAGTGGCCTTGCTCTTACAGCAAATTTAATTGGTATGGTAGGTTTGTCAGGTTTTTTAGTCGAAGGAGTATTGTTTTCAACCATACTAGGTATCGTTGTATCACTTGGGGTAAAGGTGATCTCAAGTATAACTCTATTGATTTTTAGGCTTCGGAGATCATACAATATTCAAACGCTTTCAACTATGGTTCAGGCTACCAACCAACGTGTCCAACCGGTATTATATTGGACAGGGCTAATTGTTTGGTTTTACTTTACACTAAGGGCATTTGGTCTTTACCACTTTTTAATGGAATGGCTAAATGACCTGTTAATTATTGAATGGAATGTTGGTGAAATGACTATTTCACTAGGAGGAATTCTCGCATTTACTGGAATATTTATTGGAACAATGATTATTGCAAAATTAATAGCCACAATTTTTCAGGATGATTGGATGATAAAAGTTTTACCTCGTGGTGTGGCTCCTGCTATTTCACTTTTGCTAAGAATAATTTTTGTAAGCGTGGGCTTATATATCGGCCTGTCTGCCGCTGGTCTGGATCTGAGTAAACTTGGATTTGCTATAGGAGCATTGGGAGTTGGAATTGGCTTTGGTTTGCAAAATGTGGTTTTAAATTTTATCGCTGGCCTTATTCTTGCCTTTGAAAGACCAATTAATTTAGGAGACGCCATAGAGATTGATCAAGAATTTGGGGTGGTCACTAGTATAGGAATTAGATCGAGTAATATAAAAACCTGGGGAGGCCAGGAAGCAATCATTCCCAATGGAGATCTAATTTCTAAAAAAGTTATTAATTGGACCAAAAGCAACCGAGATAGAAGAACCAAGTTACTCATTAAAACTGCGCCGGGTATTGATCCGATCGAAGTAATTGATCTATTGAACAAAATTGCATCTGATCACCCTAAAACTTTTGTAGATCCTGCACCTAAAACATATTTTAAAGGATACATTGAAGATGGTAATCTATTATTTCAATTGTTATATTGGTCTACCTTTTCAGATACGTTGAGTACAGATCATGAAATCAATTTAAAAATATTTGCAATACTTAAAGAAAAAGGAATTCAAGCTCCAGCACCACTTAGAAGGATCATAAATGAAAAATAAATACTGTTAAATACTATAGTTGTCAAGTTCTAATAGTTCGCGAGCAATAATATTTAACCATTCTACCTGTTTTTCTTTGTTGCGGCTGTGATTTGTTTCTTGATCATATAATTTCTGTCTTTTTTTAAAAGCTTCAAAAACTTCGAAAATGGCATTATCAATATCTAACTTATAATTAGAATCTTCCACTCTTTTTCTTAATCGTCTGGTGTATACTTCACACAGATCAAAATGAGCTTGCTCGTGCTCTAGCAAATCCGTCATATCCCTTTTGTCTATTCTCACCCAGCTCTTATCGCAATAAAATATGTTTTTGATCCTAACGGCAATTAACTCTTTGCTACTATTACTCTCTGCTGAGACATCAAATCCACAATTTGTATTTGCCGAAGCATTAGTTTCAGTAATCGAAGGAGGGATCCCTTTAAAATCTTCCCAGGTTAATTTTCTATCCTTATTCCATTCAACTTCATTTTCTTTGCTGTATTCCAAACCAGTGCCCTGACCATTAGAATTTATCGGGGCTAACAGTACTAAAAGGAATAAGGTAAAATATTTCATTTGATCAAAATTACAATCAGTATCAAATTTAGATTAAAATATAAGTATTTGGTCCTATTAAATATATTTATTCTTCTAAACCGATATCGTAAATTATTTTTTCAATTAACAAAATACTAACATATATTTTTTAGTTATTTTCTAATTTAGCCGTAACAAATTATAGCACTATAGCGTCTATTATAATAGTATAGTTGCAATATTCACATCAATAAATAATTACTTTTAATGTTTAATCTTGATCGCTGGCAAGAAATTTTTGAAACGCTCCATAAAAATAAGCTACGGACATTTCTCACCGGCCTTTCGGTAGCATCGGGTATTTTTATTTTAGTTATTCTTTTAGGTTTCGGACAAGGGATGCAGAACGGTATCAGTAAAGAGTTTGAAGGAGATGCCAGTAATTTGATTTGGGTCTGGGCACAAGTAACAACTAAAGAATATAAAGGATTAAACCCGGGTAGAAGAATTAGATTAGAAAATGCCAATTATGAATATATAACTTCCTTTTTTAGTGACAGGTTGGAATACAAATCCAGAATGATTTGGGTTAGACTTGAAAATGGTACCATGAACTACAAGAAAGAATCGGGTAGCTACGGGGTAAGAGGGGTAGATCCGGATATGCAGTATATAGAAAATATGAAAATGCTATCTGGTCGCTTTCTGAATTATACTGATTTAGATTCTAAAAAAAAAGTTGTTGTTATTAGTAATAAAATTCACCATGAACTGCTTAAAGATGTTGAAGAACCCTTGGGTGAATATCTACAGTTATCAGGTATAAATTTTAAAATAATTGGTGTCTATACTGATCCTGCCGGAGAACGTGAGGAGGATCGTGTTTTTATCCCGGTCTCAACAGCTCAAAGCGTTTTTAATGGAGGAAATAGAGTCTCTAATCTAGGTTTTACAATTAAACAAGATAATGATTTCGGTAAGACAATGGTGTCGTCCAATATGATCACCGCGGAAATTACACAATATCTAAAACAGGTGCACACTGTTGCACCCGATGATGACGGAGCAATTAACGTACATAATAGGCTGGATGAGGTACAAAGATTTCAAAATTTAACAAGTAGTATTGCTTACTTTTTTTGGTTTGTGGGTATTTGTACAATAATTGCAGGAGTAGTTGGGGTGAGCAATATAATGCTCATTGTTGTAAAAGAAAGAACAAAAGAAATAGGGATTAGGAAAGCCATTGGAGCAAAACCATGGTCGATCATTGGTATGATACTTCATGAATCTATTTTTGTAACTGCCTTTGCTGGGTTTGGGGGGCTTATATTTAGTATGGCTCTATTGGAAATAGTCGGACCAAATGTAGAAGTGGACTATGTAGTAAATCCATCGGTTAATTTTTCTATTGCATTGACGATGGTTATTATATTAATATTGGCAGGAGGCTTGGCAGGTTTTTTTCCGGCCTGGAGAGCAGCAAAAATAAAACCAATTGTTGCCTTAAAAGATGAATAAAAAATAAATCATGTTTAATCAAGATCGTTGGAAAGAAATATTAGAAGTCCTAACCAGTAACTGGTTCAGAACCGTTTTGACGGCTTTTGGGGTTTTTTGGGGCATCTTTATTCTTATCTTATTATTGGCTGCCGGCAAAGGTCTTGAAAATGGAATCAGGCAAGATTTTAACGGTATTGCTACTAACACCATGTTCATGTGGACCCAAACCGTTAGTAAATCGTATGAGGGAATGGCAAAAGGGAGACGATTTAGATATCGCACGGGTGACGTTTCAGATATTCGCCAAAATGTTCCTAACTTACGTTTCATTTCTCCCAGGAATCAATTGGGAGGATTCAATGGATCCAATAATGTTACTCGTGGATTAAATACAGGAGCTTTTGATGTTTATGGAGACTATCCCGAAATTATCAAACAGGAACCAATGGAGATCATTAAAGGACGATTTGTTAATTATGGTGATATCAACGAAAAAAGAAAAGTTGCTATCATCGGTGAAGGGGTTAAAACCACCTTATATGATCTAGGAGAAACAGTACTGGGAACTTATATTAAAATTAGAGGAGTGAACTTTATGGTAGTCGGGATATATAAGAAAAAAAATTCAGGTGGAAATAACGAACAAGCCCAAAAACAAATTTATATACCTTTTACATCTTTTTCTCAAGCCTTCAATATGGGTGACCGTGTTGGATGGATGGCTATTACGGCAAAAGATGGCACTCCAATTACAGACATTAAAGAACAAATTTTTACTATTGTTAAGAAGAACCATAAAATTCACCCTGATGACATGAGGGCGATAGGTCATTTTGATTTATACCAACAATTCAGGCGAGTGGAGAGTTTATTCCTGGCATTAAAGGTTATTGCATATTTTGTTGGAGCCTTGGTATTATTATCCGGTGTAATTGGGGTAAGTAATATTATGCTTATCGTAGTGAAGGAACGAATAAAAGAAATTGGAATCAGAAGAGCTTTAGGCGCTTCCCCTGGCAATATTCGGAGTCAAATACTAACTGAATCTGTATTTCTAACTATAATATCAGGAATGGCGGGCATCGTATTTGGAGCATTAACAATTTATGCGATCAATTACGGCCTTGAGAAGGCAGGTCCAATAGATATGTTTGTTAATCCTAGTGTTGATCTTGTAGTAATATCGTCGGCCTTAACAATATTGATAGTATCTGGCTTATTGGCAGGACTAATTCCAGCACAAAATGCGGTAAAAGTGAAACCAATAGATGCCTTAAGAACAGATTAACTAATAATTTAAAATATACTAATGAAAAAATCAGTAACAATATTCGTTTTAATATTCATAGTAATAACTTTTACTGGGGCTATGTACTATTTATATGTAAAAAATGCGGAAGACCCGGTTGTTTATAAAACCGAAAAGCCTACTAAACAGACTATTATTAAAAAAACAGTAGCAACAGGCAGTATCATACCGTTAGAAGAAGTACTCATTAAACCAAATATTTCGGGAGTAATTGAAGAGATATATGTGGAAGGTGGCGATATATTACAATCGAATGATCTGATAGCAAAAATTAGGGTTGTGCCTAATTTATCTGCGTTGAATAATGCAAATAATTCTATTAAAACGGCCAAAATTGCGGCGGATGACGAAAAACGAAATTATAAGCGTCAAAAGTCTTTATTCGACAAAGGTGTTATTTCAAGACAGGAACTTGAACGAGCGGATGTGAAGTATCAACAAGCATTGCAAGCTTATAATGCTGCCCAACAAAATTATGATATCGTAAAAACAGGATCAACCCAAGGTCTGGGTAAATCAGCCAATACACTTATACGATCCACTGTATCAGGAATGGTATTGGATATGCCCGTAGAAGTTGGTAATCAAGTAATTGAGAGCAATACTTTTAATGAAGGCACAACCATAGCTGCTATAGCGGATGTGGATAAAATGATATTTGAAGGAAAAGTTGACGAATCAGAGGTTGGTAAAATAAAAGAAGGACTGCCTCTAGAGATCACAGTGGGTGCTATTGAAGATCTTAAATTTGAAGCCATACTGGATTATATCGCACCAAAAGGTGAATTAGAAAATGGTGCCGTTCAATTTGAGATCAAAGGAACACTTAAAAAACAAGATAGTACATTTATTAGGGCAGGATTAAGTGCAAATGCGTCTATTATTTTGGCACGAGCGGATAGTGTTATATCCATTAAAGAGGCTTTGGTACAATTTGATTCTGAAACCAAAGATCCATTTGTAGAGATTAAAAATGGTGGTACAGAGTTTGAAAGAAAAGACGTTAAACTAGGTGTGAGCGATGGAATTAATGTTGAGATATTAGAGGGCTTAACTCTGGAAGATGAAGTAAAAGTTTGGAATATCATCAAATCTCAGGATGGGGCTTAATGTGTTTCTGTCTTAAAGAAAGTTGATATTAATCTAATTTTTCCACTGTTGGTGTTTTCCACCAACAGTTCTTTATCGTACCTGTTTTACTTTGTTGGTATTATAACCTTATATTTTTTTAAATTTTCTAAGGTAGTATATCAAAAGAAATTCGAAAATCTTTATTCAGTACATCTTTGAAACAGAGGCTTACTATTTTAACTCAAATAAACAAGGTGATCAAAAAATCATATGATTAATTTAATTCATTTATCTAATTAACCTGATCCGAGCCGATCTAAATGAAATTTATTCTATCCACTTTATTCAAAAAATTACTTACAAGAAGACTCCCTCACTATTAATTGATGTCTTAAACTTATAGAAGTTGTGTTCTTAAAATCAATATTGCCTTTTAATTGACTAATAATACTTTTGCAGGCTAAAAGTCCCATTTCATATCCTTTGTATTCAATGGTACTTAATGTTGGTGATATTAATTCCGAAATTGGATCATTATTAAAACCAACAATTTTTATCTCTTCCGGTATTTTATAATCGGCTATTTTTAGTTCTTTAATAATATATGCCGCCAATAAATCATTTAGAACAAACAAACCGTCTATTTTTTTTGGGAAGCTCTTCACATATGAAATAATTTCCTTGACATTTTCAACTTTCAGATCACTTGATATCACATTTTTTTCGTCAAAAACAATATTATTCTCCATCAAGGCCTTTTGATATCCGAGCAAACGATCGGAATATACATTTCTTTTAAAGTTACCCCCAACAAGAAGAATGTTTTTACATCCTTCAGCAATTAAATGAAGGGTTGCTTCGTATCCTGCTGCAACATTGTCAATAACAATTGTTGGGCAATTATATAATCTAGGTACACGATCCATAAAAATTAAGGGGATATTCGATTTGACAAAAGGATCAAAATGATCAAAATTAACCGTATCAAAAGCCAGCGATACCAACAGAGCATCAACCCCACTATTGAATAGCGTAATGGCATTCAATTTTTCTTTCTCCATCAATTCCAATGACTGGCTGATAATGATGTTATAACCAGCCTCATTCGCAACTTTCTCTATTCCTGCTATAAGAGTAGAAACAAAATTGGAATTAAGTTTAGGAATAATCACACCTATGGTATTAGTTTTTTGCGTGCTAAGATTTACGGCTAATTTATTGACTTTATAACCCAACTCGCTAGCCTTCAAAACTACTCTTTCCTTGGTTTTTTTGCTAATAGACGGGTGATTATTTAAGCTTCTGCTAACGGTTGCTGGAGAAACATCCAAATGTTTGGCCAAATCATAAATGGTAATTTTTTTTTTCATTTTCAATTTATAAGATATGCTAATTTTAAATAAAAGCGAACTCAATTAAAATGAATACCGCCTCTTGCAAATTTAAGTTAAGTAACAAATCATCATATTGGTTTTAAAATTTGCCTTTTTCATCAATTTAAAAGGCAATTCCAAATTGACTTAAAACAATTTATTGCGCAAAACTATTAAATAATTGCGTAATAAAATAACAATATTCATAATTTATTAATCATAAAAAATTTAAATTGATACATTTAGGTTTAAATGACACATGTTTCCGTAAATTATAGTATTTAACTTAACTAAGTTATTAACATTTTGTAAATTAAACAAAATAATTAATGCAATCGGTTGCGTATATAGAACATTTTTATTAAACTTGCATCATTGTTACTAACATCTGAAAAGGTAACAAACCTGAAAAAATGGATTTTTTTACAATTATTTGAAAGTTTAAATCCATGATTCATTAAGGTTTAAGCTAGATTTAATGTAATTAATTGGATTGCCTATAAAGTCAAAATCAAATGTCAGAAGGGAAATGCTTCATATCAAATAAAAAATTGTCTTTAACAGACAAGGCTACATTTGATTATGTATTCAATCAATATTACAAACCCCTAGTTTTATTTGCAAGTAGTTTATTAAATAATAATAAAGAAATTTCTGAAGATTTTGTTCAAGATATTTTTTTTAACTTAATTAAAAAAAATAATGAATTTGATAGTTTAAATTCTTTGAAGTCATATTTATTTACATCAGTAAGGAATTCTTGTTATGATCATAACAAGCATCTTAAAATTAGACATCAATATGCTGTCGAAAATAGGGTTACAGCTTTAAAAGAGGTGTTTTTTTTGAATCGGGTTTTAGAAGAGGAAATTTATTCCCATCTGATAAAGTCTGTATCACTTTTACCGGAAAAATGTAGAAATGTATTCGAACTTGGCCTGGCTGGTACCAAAAATTCCGAAATAGCATCAAAACTCAAAATATCGATCGAAACCGTAAAATCTCATAAAAAAAGAGGTAATAAATTACTTTATAAAATGCTTCGTCCAATCATGCATTTTTTTTAATTGCATTTAATTTTTCCTTTCCATTAACCCTTTTTGTATTTTCAGTCGTATTATAATTATAGAATTATAATTAATCGTGAATAACAAGAATACAAACGAACAAAAAGAAATTGCAAGGATTATTGCAAATTCTATTCAAGGAACAGTCTCAAAAGAAGAAATAACTGTTTTACAAGAATGGTTAAAAGCATCACCCAGCAATAAGTTTTTTTATAATCGTTTTCTGGAAGAAGATAAACTTAATCAAAAATTAATTGATTATAAAAATATTGATATCTCTAGAGCAAAAGAAAATATTGTAAAAAGAATTGTGAAATACACATTACATACAAAAATCAAAAAATATTTTCGATATGCCGCCTTAATTATTTTTATCATAGGTTCTACGTATTTTTTTCATTATAGTTACGTATCTAACCTGTATGTTAAGGATTCCATCCCAATAGATGCCATAACCCTGCAATCGGATGAAGATAAAATTGAAATAATAACGGAAAATGGAGAACGTTTAATTGTAAATAAAGAAGGAGAAGTAATTGGCGAACAAAAAGGAAATCACTTAGATTATAAAAGTCATAACAAATCAGATAAACTGGTATTCAATGCCCTCACTATACCATATGGCAAAACTTTTCATCTGGTTTTATCTGATGGCACCAAGATTCATTTAAATGCCGGTAGTTCGTTAAAATACCCTGTAAAATTTATCCATGGCAAAGAACGGCAGGTTTTTTTAGAAGGTGAAGCTTTTTTTGATGTAGCAAAAGATGCTAAGCATCCTTTTATTGTGAATTCAAATAAATTAAATATTAGAGTATTAGGTACTAGTTTTAATATTAATTCCTATCCGGAAGACGATAACATCAACACAGTTTTAGTTGAAGGTTCTGTAAGCATATATCCTGAAGATGAGAGTTATAAAAACAATACATCTTCTTTATTAAAACCAGGTTATAAGGCATCATGGAATAAAAATAAAAAAGAAATTAACTTGGATAAAGTAGATACGAATATTTACACGGCCTGGACCAAAGGAAAGCTAATTTTTCTGGATATGCCTTTCAAAAATATTCGAAAAAAGTTGGAAAGAAAATACAATGTCAAAATAATTAACAATAATGAGATACTAGAAAACAATACTTATAATGCTGTTTTTGATATAGAAACCATCGAACAAGTATTGGAAACATTAAATGAAAATTTTCCAATTGAATACAAAATAATAGAAAATCAAATTACTATTTATTAACCTTTATCCAAAATATATGAAATAGCCACCTAACTCAATCAATCAGTAAGAAATCACTATATAAAAAAACGGAAAATGCTTAGAACACTTCCCGCTGATAATAAAGTGATCAATAATTAAATTAATCACAAAAACATTACAAATGTATGAAAAATCTTAACCAATTAAGGTGTCGATCCTGCGGTACCTTTAAATTCGATTTAAAAATGAAAATAACTACGCTTTTGTTATTAGTTACTTTGTTTCAAATTCAGGCGAATACTTATTCTCAAAAAACTAAAATTTCTATAGATCTAAAAAATACTTCTGTTGGCGAGGTTCTTAAAGAAATTGAATCTCTAACTGAATTCAAATTTTTCGTCGACACCAAGCAAGTTGATTTGAATAGAATAATTTCGGTTAAAGCGAACAAAGAACAGGTTTCGAAAATTTTGGAAAAAATATTTATAGGAACCAATGTCACTTTTAAAGTACGAAATAAACAAATTATTTTAAACCCAACACCTGGAACTACAATAAAGGGCATTCCCGTGATAAAAAATACATCAACAATTCAGGATCAAATTGAAATATCTGGTAAAATAACTGATGATTCAGGGGTGCCTTTACCAGGTGTAAATATTATTATTGAAGGAACCGTTTCTGGTACAGAGACTGACTTTGATGGAAATTTTACTATTGAAGTTCCAGGGAAACAGTCAGTTTTGGTATTTAGCTCTATTGGCTTTCTAACCCAAAAAATTACTATAGGTGACCAAACTTCAATTAACATAGTAATGGCTACAGATATATCCTCATTAGAAGAAGTTGTAGTAACAGTTGGTTATGGCACCAGAAAGTTAAAGGATGTAACTGGTAGTATGGTTAACATGAATACGGAAAAAACCCAGAATCTTCCAAATACAAATATTCTACAATCCTTAAAAGGTAGTGTTTCCGGTTTAACAGTTGTAACCCCGGATAGACCAGGAGAAGAACCTGCTTTTATGATTAGAGGTCGAAATTCCATTACAGCTAGTAATCGACCCTTGATTGTTCTTGATGGAATTATATACAATGGATCTTTAAATGATATCGACAATGGAGATATCGAATCTGTCGATGTTTTAAAAGATGCTAGTGCGGCAGCAATTTATGGTTCAAGATCAGCAAATGGGGTAATCCTTATTACAACTAAAAGAGGGACTTCTGAAAAACCAATATTTAATTTCAGAACTTCATGGGGTTTGTCAAATCCGGTCTCCTTGATTCCGGTTTTAGATCCTGATCAATATCTTCAAAAAATACTGGATTACAGAACTGCAACAGGTCAGGAAGACGACCCGGCCAATATTTCAGATTACTTAACAGTTACCGAATCAAATAATCTTGCTGCCGGTAAAACAATTGATTGGTATGATGAATTGGTTCAAACTGCTCTAACCCAAATCTATTCTGGTTCTGTTTCCGGTGCAACAGAAAGAACAAATTATTATCTTTCCAGTTCTTATTTCAATCAGGATGGAATTGTACAGGGTGATGATTTTGAAAGATTCACAGTAAGATATAATATGTCAAACAAAATCACTGATTGGTTTAATTTGTCTGTTAAATCTTCTTATACCTATTTAGATTATTCCGGGGCTGCTGTGCCTCTTTCTTATGGATTAAGTCCATACAGTAATTGGTATGAAGGCGGTGCATCTGAAGGAGAATTGGAATATTATCCTATGGAAGATCCAAGTTTCAGGCATCCATTATTAAACTTAGGAATTGATGATTTTGATAAAAGAACTTCGCTTTGGGGGCTCGTTTCTGGAGAATTTGATATTCCATTCATTGAAGGCTTAAAATATACCATGAATTTTTCAGTGAATCAAAGAATTAATAGAAGATATCAATTTAGCGACAATACTTTAGCTATCACTGCCAATGGTAGAGCGTATAAACAAAATACGAATTACTTCCAATGGAACTTTGATAATATTTTTAATTATAACAGAACATTTAAAAATGTTCATGCGGTAAGTGCAACGTTTTTATTGAGTTCAGAGTATAACAACTTTGACCAAACCTATGCAGAATCAACCAATTTCTTCAATCAGGCATTGGGTTATAACAGCTTGGAATTAGGGACTGTACCTGCAGTTTCATCTGCCTA
>Ga0209013_10002222_pt1 | contig 17627 bp, 11 predicted proteins | sample Cruoilmetagenom2_FD_187291 | JGI IMG/M metagenome (GOLD analysis project Ga0209013, IMG submission 187291) | Oil polluted marine microbial communities from Coal Oil Point, Santa Barbara, California, USA - Sample 2 (SPAdes) (version 2) | ecosystem: Environmental > Aquatic > Marine > Oil seeps ...
GGTGACGATGACCGCAAAAATGTCAACCAGACGCTGATCGAGCCATTCGTCAACTACAATCTTACCAAGGGGTGGTACCTATTGACCGATATGGTCATGACCGCCAACTGGGAGACCAACAGCAGCAATCGCTGGACAGTGCCTGTCGGTGGCGGTGTCGGCAGAATCTTCAAGATTGGAAATCAGGCCATCAACGCCAAGCTGGAGGCCTATTACAATGTTGAAAAGCCCACAGGCGCTCCTGATTACTCGATCGCCTTCCAGTTCTCATTCCTTTTTCCCAAGTAGTTTCCGAGGGGACCCTTAGATGTTATGTGAAATACACGAATTCAAACATGAATAAATTTGAATTCGATACTGCTCTGAACACCTCCCACTACAGCTAAGAGAATGGAAGAGATGTGATGAGTGAGCAAGTAGATTCGTCGGCGCAACCCGCAGCAAATTGGCGCCTCACATTAGGTATTAGCATCTTCTTGCTGAGCATTATTGTGCCAGTGGCGGGTATCCCGGTGGTAACGGCGCTCGATCTGTCGGTGGCGATGAAGTCCACTCTCTCAGGGGGCTTGCTCATAGGTGGGGAGGTGCTAGGAGTCCTTGCCATCGCTGTCATGGCTAAACCGGGGTATGTTTATATTAAAAGCCGGGTTTTTGGTTTTCTGAAGCGCTATGGCCCGCCTGATGAGGTCAGTCGGAGTCGCTACAACGTCGGTCTGGCGATGTTTTGCATACCGATTCTGTTTGGCTGGATTTCAATCTATGCAGCTGATTATATCCCCGGCTTTTCGCAGAACCCGCTTCCCTATGCCATTGGTGGTGACTTCCTCCTGCTGGTGAGTCTATTCGTGCTTGGTGGTGACTTTTGGGACAAAATACGTGCGCTGTTTGTCTACGATGCCGAGGTGCGTTTCCGCAAAACTAATCACTCCTCCTGAGATTCAGGTTTGCTGGCAGGCGCCGCATACCAATGATTTTTCGGCACCAGTTTCTGCTCCGGTGTATCAGCAACATAATTGGGCGTCATGATCTGCACGCCGTATTCATTGAAGACGTCCTGAATGCTGCGGTTCAGATCGGAGTAGAGTCCCGCCATATTGGCAGCATCCTTGCAGTAGGCGTTCAGTTCATAAGTGACGGCAAAATCGGTCAATGCCGTCTGTAATATAAATGGCGTCGGCTGTTGCAACAGCCCCCTGGTGCGGGAGGCTGCTTCGATCAGCATGGCCTCGACCTGGCGCCAGGGAACTTCGTAACCTATACCCACGCTGGTATGCAGGATAATACCCTCCTTTTTTTTCGCCAGCGTTGAATAGTTGATAATTTCGCTATTGAGAATGGTTGAATTGGGTATCACCACCATCTCGTTTTTCAATGAACGTATGTGGGTCACCAGAAGGCGCGAATCCAGCACATCGCCGATGGTCTCGCCGATGCGTACGCGGTCACCGATTCTGAATGCGCGACGGTAGGTCATGGTGTAACCGGCGATGATGTTGGAGATCACCGAGGTGGATCCAAGTGAAAGCAAAATGCCTAGGAACAGGGAGATGCCCTTGAATGCATCAGAACTGGAGCCGGGAATATAGGGATAGGCGATGACAAGCGCAAACACGAATATAACGATGCGAACGATGCGGTAGGTAGGCCAGGCCCACTCCGCCTCGAAGTTTCTGAATCGTAAATTCTGATGATTGACAGCGTCAAAAAAGCCATACAGCAGCCTTAGCAGGTAACGTGTCACCAGGAACAGGATGATAAGGAAAAACATGCTGGGCAGGTAGTTGATGACGCTGCTGGCCATGGATCGAAGCGGGTCGAGCACCAGATCCAGCAGCATCTGCGCAGGATAGCGTGTCTGGGGAAAGAGCTTCAGGACATAATTGAGAAAAACATAGATCAGCCCCAACGTCAGCAGAGTCTTCAGCAGCATCATGACCGCGCGCACGAAGCGCCATACCTGCTCGGACTGGATGACCCGCATCGATTTTGCTTCCAACTTCTTGATGCGGCGTTTGAAGATCTTTTCAATCAGCCGGTCGATCCAGCGGAAAATCCAGCGCAATACAACCAGCAGGAAGATCAGCGCCAGGGTGCGCTTTACCGCTGTAATAATATTGGATTTTATTCTCCCGGGAGTGCGCTCGAGCCGGTATTCACGAATGCTCTCGCGGATTCTGACCAGATAGGTGCCACTGAGAATATGCCTGTCATCCAGTCCAACGTATGCGGCATCAAAACCGAAAACTGACATAATGGAAGCATCGCCATAAACGATGTCATCCCGGCTCTCCAATTTGACAATCGTGAGGCTGTCCGGATCGATGCTGGCATTCTCAGCAATCGCCTCAAGGTTTATTGCGATTTCATCTGCGCGTCTCGTGGCGGGGTAGGCGCGGATACCGATGACTTCGGTCAGTTCTCTGCCATTGAAAATTACTGGAGCAGTATGGGTTGTTGAGGGTGAAGCAGCAGGAATTCCACCCTTCATGAGCGATTCATCGGCAGCCCAACCCAGTGAACTCCACATGCATAGCAGGAAAATGCACAAGCTGCGTCCTGTTCCTGTTCGTGGAAAAGTTCTATTCATGCCGGTAAACTCCTTAGATAGCTCTCAGGCGATTTAGCTATGTCGGAAAATTGCCGAAGAATTTTTTTGTCAGCAGTGATGAGGGGAACGCTGAGATACTGTGCTAATGCAACGAACTCACAGTCATATGATGAACAACTGCTCGCATGAACAAGCTGCATGATATGAGCGGATGATATTTCATATTCATTGTCGGATAAAAGCTGTTCAGCTCGCTGAAAAATAAGCAGGGTCTCATCAAGAGAGAGGATCTCCTTGCGCAGATATCTGCTTAGAACGCTTCTGAATTCACTGCGCCACAAAACCGGAGCATTCCAGTTTGCGTCAATAGAGAGAAGCTGCTCGGCTTGCAGTGATCGCTCCCCGGAAATGTAGAGATAGGCGATGATGTTGGTGTCAACAACAATCATGGTCGCCCTTCATGCTTTGCAGCATCTATTTCGTTGTCACTCAGTGGATGAGCTGCAGTTTTCTCTCTCAATGATCTGGCAACGGCGAGGTGTTCTGAAATATTGATTTTATGTGTTCCTAGCGATTTTTCGACGCAGTAGAGTATTTCGCTATTCAGGCTTCTGCGGTGCGCTTGAGCCGCTTGCTTTAACTGGGAGTAGAGGTCATCCGGAATGTTTTTGACGGTTAGTGCTGGCATAGCCTGCTCCTGTTCCTGTTGTTGGAAACCAATATGGTTCCATTATGGTTTTTGTATTCAGGGCAGTCAAGGAGTATTTAGATGGTTATGATGGAGGCTCTCAGGCGGAGCCTATTCAGTTCGAGCGATTGGCGATGAAGTGATGGAATAGTGCAGGGTTTAGCGCCTTGAGCTCAGTGCGCAGGCGTATAGACTCTGATCCCAGTCTATCCTTTTCCTGTTGCAGGGCGAAAAGCAGACGGTAATCCGCAGGCGTCGCTGCAGCAGGCGATGGCAGCCATTCGATGAGGCCTGGGATCGGTATGGTGGAGCTTCTCCAGCAACAGCTGGTCGATCTGGTGTTGAATTTGTGGGTTCATATCGCTTTTGAAATCAGGCTTTTTTCTGATGCGCTTCGTGCCTCAGCACATCCTATGGGTTGTAATTTCGGGGGTAGAGAGTGCAACAAGATCTCTCCTGCGTCGAGATGACAGAGTGAGATAACCATGAATCATCTACAACAGCACCCGCTCTATCCCCTGCAGTTTGACCTCATCGATAAATCCCTGCTGCCACTTCTCTCCGAGCAGCTGACTGGCCATCTCCATGACGATGTAATCAGTTTGCAGTCCGGTATCGTTGCGGTATTTCAGGAGCCCCTGCTGACAGGCTGGACAGGATGTCAGCAGCTTCACCTGCTGTGGATGTGCGCGGCTGCCGCCGGTCAGTTCGATGATGCCGCTGCTCAGCTCCTCGCTCTTGCGAAAGCGCAGTTGCGTGGCGATATCGGGCCTCGAGGTGGCGAGGGTTCCGGATTCGCCGCAGCAGCGCTCGGAGAGCAATACCTCGCTGCCGGTCAGCTGCTGCGCAACCTTCAGCGGAGCATGGGATTTCATGGGAGAGTGGCAGGGGTCGTGATAGAGATATTTTCTGCCTGTGGCTCCATCGAGAGTGACGCCTTTCTCCAGCAGGTATTCATGGATGTCGAGCAGTCGGCAGCCGGGAAAGATCAGCTCGAATTCATACTTCAGCAGCTGATCCATGCAGGTGCCGCAGGAGACCACCACTGTATTGATATCCAGGTAGTTGAGGGTGTTGGCGATGCGGTGAAACAGCACCCGGTTCTCGGTTGTGATCTGCTTGCCGCGATCCGCCATGCCGTTGGATGTCTGGGGATAGCCGCAGCAGAGGTAGCCCGGCGGCAGGATCACCTGTGCGCCGTTGTGGTAGAGCATGGCGATGGTGGCCAGGCCGATATCGGAAAAGAGGCGCTCCGAACCGCAGCCGGGGAAATAAAAGAGGGCTTCACTGCTCTCCGCCTGCTGTGGCTGGCGGATGATTGGCACCCGGGTTTTATCCTCCAGCTGCAGCGCCTCACGGAAACCCAGCGAGGGAAAATCGACCTCAATTGGCCGGCGCACCAGTTCGACCAGCTGCTGCGTGAGCGGCGGAACTTCGGTGGTGGCGGCGGGTAGCCTGGGTTTGAGCAGGCCTGCTGATTTTGCCAGGCGATGCCCGAGGCTGATGCCCCTGAACCCCCACTTGGCCAGCAGAGTATGCATCAGGTGGATGGTGCGGGGAGTAGTGGTATTAAGAAACGCCATGGCGGCGGTCACTGCGGGATTGCTGCGCTTTTTGCCGCGTTGTTCGAGGATCTTGCGCATGCGAATGGTGACTTCGCCAAAATCGATATTGACCGGGCAGGGCGTCAGACACTTGTGGCAGACGGTGCAGTGATCTGCGACATCATTCATATCCTCGAAGTGGCGCCGCGCGATGCCGCGCCGGGTCTGCTCCTCGTAGAGAAAGGCCTCGATGATGAGTCCCGTGGCGAGGATCTTATTGCGCGGCGAGTAGAGCAGGTTGGCGCGCGGGATGTGGGTCATGCACACCGGTTTGCACTTGCCGCAGCGCAGGCAGTGTTTGACTTCATTATTCAGCAGTCCAAGCTCGCTCGCTTCGAGAATGATCGCCTCCTGCTGCACCAGCTGCAGCGAGGGGGTGTAGGCGTTTTCGAGTCCGGAGCCCGGCATCAGCTTGCCGCGGTTGAAGTGCTGTTCGGGGTCGACGGACTTTTTATAGGCGACGAACTGATCCAGTTTTTGCTCATCCAGGTATTGAATTTTTGTCAGGCCGATGCCGTGCTCTCCGGAGATCGCGCCATGCAGCGACTTCACCAGCTCCATGATGCGGTCGACGATCGCGTCCGCCTGCTGCAGCATGCGATAGTTGTGAGAATGCACAGGAATATTGGTATGTACGTTGCCGTCGCCGGCATGCATGTGCAGCGCCACGAAGAGGCGCTCGCTGCGAATCTGCTCATGAATCTTGTGGAGCCTGGTGCGCACCGGCTTCATATCCTGGCCGGTGAAGATATCATCCAGGCGGGCGGCAATCTCAGCGCGGTAGGAGTGGCGCAGGTCGCGGCGCAGCAGCATGTCGATGAGGCGATCGTCGCGTTGAATCAGTTCGATCTCGGGGGGTGTCAGCAGCGCATGATGCTTTGCTGCGGGTTCATCCAGCAGCTCGAGGATCTGCTGCCAGCGCGCGCTTGCCTGCACGACGGCCCTGGTCGCCGCCCGCTGCTTGTTCTTGAGGATAGCGCTGTTCTCGTCAGACTCCTCGTAGGCGGCGATATGCCACAACTCCGGCATCTCGCCCTGCAGGTACTCCAGCACCGCACTCTTGATCGCCAGCTTGTTGCGGATCGACTCCTCGATATTGATGCGTTCGATGCCGAGGTTGTAGTCGGCCAGCCGCTCCAGCGGGATCACCACATCTTCGTTGATCTTGAAGGCGTTGGTGTGCGCTGAGATCGCCGCGGTGCGGGCGCGGTCGATCCAGAAGCGGCGCCGTGCTTCGGGAGATGTGGCGATAAAACCTTCTGCATCCCTGGCATTGGCAAGCCGGATGATCTGCTCTGTGGCCGCCGTCACGGCAGCCTCGTCGTCGGAGACGATATCGGCGATCAGCACCATCTTGGGGCGTTCGCGCCGCGCCGCCTTGGTGGCGTACTTGACCGCCTTGACGTAGCGCTCGTCGAGATGTTCCAGCCCGGACATCAAGACTCCCGGCAGAGTCTCGACATACTCTTTGAGTTCGATGATTGCAGGCACTGCCGTGGCGAGGTCGTTGCCGAAAAATTCCAGGCAGATGGTGCGGATATGCGCGGGCATGCGGTGCAGGACAAAGGTGGCGGAGGTGATCAGCCCGTCGCACCCCTCCTTCTGCACGCCGGGAAGCCCCGAGAGAAATTTGTCGGTGACATCCTTGCCGAGCCCGCTCTTGCGAAATGCAGTTCCGGGGATCTCCAGCGTCTTGGTGCGTATCAGGGTTTTATCGCCCGCTCTTCTCCAGCTGAGGCGAAAAGTGACGTTTGGCTGCTCATGAATCTTGCCGAGGTTGTGATTCAGGCGCACCACTTCCAGCAGCTCCCCCTGCGGGGTCACCATTCTCCAGGAGGCGAGGTTGTCCAGCGTCGTGCCCCACAGCACGGCCTTCTTGCCACCGGCGTTCATCGCGATATTGCCGCCGATGGTGGAGGCGTCCTGCGAGGTGGGGTCCACCGCGAAGGCGAGTCCCTGCTGCTCGGCAAGTTCGGAGACGCGCCGCGTCACCACTCCGGCGCCACAGCTGACTGTGGCTACTTCAACCTCGACGCCCGGCAGGGTGGTTTGTTCAACTGCGGAGAGGCGTTCCAGCTTCTCCGTGTTGATGATGACAGCGCGGGTATCCAGTGGTACGGCGGAGCCGGTATAGCCGGTGCCGCCGCCGCGAGGGATGATGCTCAGGCCGCAACTGATGCATGCTGAAACGATGGCTGCGACCTCCGACTCCCTGTCCGGAGAGATCACAACAAAGGGCATCTCGACGCGCCAGTCGGTCGCATCGGTGGCGTGGGAGACCCGCGCCAGGCCGCCGAAGTCGATGTTGTCGCGCCTGGTGATATGCTGCAACGCCCTGTAGACATCGTCGCGCAGCTTGTTGTTGCGCTCGAAGCAGTCGCCGAAGCGAATGACAGCCTCACGCGCCAGTTGCAGCAGCTGCAGCGCCTGGGTATTCTCCTGTGCGCGGGACTCGAACTGGTCCAGGCGGTGGTTCAGCGCATCGAGCAGGCCCCTGCGCCGATTGTGGTCATCCTGCAGGTCATCCTGCAGGTAGGGATTGCGTGACACCACCCACATATCACCCAGAACCTCGAACAGCATCTTCGCCGAGCGGCCGGTGGCGCGCGTCGAGCGCAGCTCTTCATGCAGACGCCAGCCATCCTCGCCCAGGTAGCGGATGAAGATTTCACGATCCGAAAAGGAGGTGTAGTTGTAGGGGATCTCGCGAATGCGGCTCAAGTCTGTCATGGTATCGGGTCGTTGCAGCATACTGTAGCGCAAAGTGAAATTTTACAGGATTCAACTGCACTCTGAGCTGAAATCTGCACTAAGGAAGCTCTGATCAAGTCGCTTCGCGCCTCCATCAGAGCATTCCCGCAAGTTATTCTACGGGGGAAGGGGTAACTATCAATGAGTTACTCTGAGTGTTTTGTTTGCCCTTCCCCCGAACCCTCATCCCATGGACTTATTCAGAGGTTGCCTAACTCCCTCTCCCTCCGGGAGAGGGCTGGGGTGAGGGGCCTGCGAGCATCACCTCCACTTTTTGCGTTTTGCCATTACGAAAAATTTCCAGTGTGACCTGGTCCCCGATGTTGTATGCATCCAGGATGTCGGTGATCGCCTCCACTTCGGTCACTTCGCGTCCATCGATCGACTGGATGATGTCGCCTAAAATAATTTCGTCACTGCGGGTTACTTTGGTGCCGCGCAGACCCGCTCTGTCAGCGGCGGAGCCTGGAGTGACATGCAGTATCAGTACGCCCCTGGTGTTGAGCTTCTTCACGACCTGCTCGCTGATGGCGTTGTCCATCTCTACGCCCAGCACGGGACGAATATAGCGGCCATGCACAATCAGTTTAGGAACCACGCGATTGACGCTATCCACGGGAATGGCAAAGCCGATGCCGGCATAGGCCCCGGATGGGCTGTAGATGGCGGTGTTGATGCCGATCAGGCGCCCGGCGCTGTCGATCAGCGGGCCGCCGGAGTTCCCCGGGTTGATGGCGGCATCGGTCTGGATAAGGTTCTCGATGGTTCCGCCGGCATCGTTGTCGATCGATCTCCCCAGGGCGGAGATGATCCCCGTGGTCAGCGTATGGTCCAGTCCGAAGGGGTTGCCGATGGCAAACACCTTCTGCCCGACCTGCAGGTCATGGCTTGTGCCAACCGGGACGGGGGGCGGGGCATCGATGGGTACATTGATCTTCAGCACAGCAAGGTCGTGGCGCGGACTGGCGCCGACGACCTGGGCATCATAGACGCGCTGGTCCGACAGCCTCACCTTGGCGGATGCCGATCGCTCCACGACATGATAGTTGGTCACCACGTGCCCCTGGTTATCCCAGATGAATCCGGAGCCTGATCCGCGGGTGGTCTCGGTCACCTTGCGTGTCCAGATATTCAGCCTGCGCTCCACCGTGGTAATGAAGACAACCGAAGGACTGCTCTGCTCAAACACGTCGATGGTGTTTTTTTCGTCGGAAGCCAGATCGCCGCGCGCCGTGACCTGGCGCGGCTCGGCATCGAGCGAGATCAGCCAGGATTGCAGATAAGGCCTGCCGACAACGAGCAGCATCAGCGCCAGGAAAAGCAGGATCAGTGTGTTGATGAGGCTCTTGCTGTTCATAGAGGGATCAGGAGTTCCGGGGCTTGTCGATTTTCAGGGTCTCTCCCTTGATGACTTTGATCTCCCCGGGTGCTGCAAGGGCATCTTCTGAACTGACCTCTTTTCGGGCGCGATAGAGGTAGCCGCCCAGCGCGCCTCCTGCCGTCGTGAGCGTCATCAAACCGAGCGCCATGAATTCCGTCAGCAGCATCAGGGCTCCGGCGCCAATGGCTCCGGCAAAAGCGGCGCCAACCTTGAAGTTTGCCTTGGCGTGGGTGGTTTTCGCTTCCCTGGCGATATCCTTCTGCGCCTGCCTGACGACGCGGGTTTTGGCGCGTTCGGCATTGACGCGTATTTTTTCACGCTCTATGGCAAAGCGCCTGTCTGCCCGGGCGAGATGATCTTTACGCAGATGGGAAGCCATGGAGTTGAACCAGAATGCAGCAACTACGCTGACCAACAGCAGTGGTACGGCAAGGCGCAGCCAGCCATAACCCTGCAAGTCATCAGGCGCAAGCAGCACCAGCGCTACGCTGACAATCTGAATCAATAAAATTGCAGAAAAGTATTTAAGCATGCCCTCAGATAACCGGAAAATTTGTCATAATCATCATTGTCGCTATGCTGGCAGAAAATGGCGGGATGCGCTACCGCTTATACCGCCCTACGGTCCATTATTTACGTAACTTCTCAATAACACCGTGCAGGGATGCCTGGTAGGAAATCTGTAGGGGGGATAAGGCGTCTTTTTGCCGCATCCACCAATGCGCCAGAACCATGGTGGATGCGCTGTCGCTTATCCCCCCTACGGCCTATGTGAGACAATGCACGAGCTTATTGAGAACTTCTTATTTACCACGGAACACACTGACGAGATGGAAAGAAAACAAAATAATTCCGTGTGTTCCGTGGTTTGTATTGTTTATTGAGACACTGCCAAAAAAAGCGCTACACTACAAGAGAACAATCCGATATGGGCAATATACAAATGCGTCATTTTATCCGCGGTCTGATACTCTTTTTTCTGTTTTTTTCACACGCTGTTGTGGCAACGCCGGACTACCGGCAGCATGTGCCTGCAGAGCTGGAGCCCTGGGTTGACTGGGTGCTGTGGGAATACAAGGAGCTGGCGTGCCCGGTCTCCTACCAGAGCGAAGAGCGTTATTGCATCTGGCCTGGCTCTTTGCAGCTGCAGCTCACAGATAATGGTGGGCGGTTTACGCAAAAAATCACCGTCTATAAGAAAGATGTCGTATTGTTGCCGGGCGGCATCGGGAGATGGCCTGAAAATGTGCGGGTGGACGGAAGCCCCGTTGCCGTGCTCAGCCAGCAGGCTATGCCTGCAATCAATCTGCATCCCGGCAGTTATCAGATAGAGGGCGAATATGCGTGGAACTCTCTGCCTGAGTCCCTGCTCCTGCCTGAGACAGCAGGCATTGTGTTGCTCGAACTCAACGGTAAAAACATCAAATACCCATTGATCAAGGGTGGGCAGATCTGGCTGGGGGCATCGACGAATCAATCGATCACCAAGCGTCCGATGGACAAACTGTCGCTGGTGGTCACCCGCAAGCTGCGGGACGGCCATCCGTTTGAGATAACGACGCTGATGATGCTGCAGGTCTCCGGCCAGCAGCGCGAGGTGGTGCTCGGCACTCCACTGCTCGATGGTTTTGTGCCGCTGCAGGTGCGCGGCAAGTTGCCTGCAAGACTTGGCTCTGACGGAAAACTGCGCGTGCAGGTCAAACCCGGGCAGTGGCAGCTGGAGGTGGATGCCTATCACCCGGATTACATGGAACAGATTGCGCTGCCACGGCAGGCCGCACCTTGGCCGCAAGAGGAGGTGTGGGCTTTTGAAGCGCAGCCGGAGATACGCCTGGTGGAGATCACCAATGGCATACAGGTGGATCCGCGCCAGACCCGCTTGCCGCAGCATTGGAGGCAGTTGCCGGCCTATCTGCTCAAGCCGGGCGAGGCGCTGCAGATTAAAGTCATCCGTCGCGGGGATCCACTCCCTGATCCGGATAATCTGCGTCTCAAGCGAACCCTGTGGCTGGATTTCTCAGGCCGGGGATACACCATGCAGGACCGGCTGCAGGGGAAAATGACATCTGGTTGGCGGCTCTCTGTTGATCCGGAAGTGGAGTTGGGGCGGGTTACACTGAACGGAGAGCCGCAGTTTATTACCCGCATGGATGAAAAACGTCCCGGTGTGGAGGTGCGCCGCGGCGCCATTGATCTGCATGCCGAAAGTCGACTGAACAATAGCAGGGAGATTCCGGTGACAGGCTGGGGGCGTGACTTGCAACAGGTGTCAGCGGATCTGAATCTGCCGCCTGGCTGGCGGCTGCTGGCAACAACCGGGGTGGATGTCGAGCATGCGTCGTGGATAAAGCAGTGGTCGCTTTATGATCTCTTTATCGTCTTCATCGTGGCTTTTGGCGTCGGCAGATTATGGGGCTGGCGCTGGGCTGCTCTTACTCTGGTTACGCTGGGCCTGATATGGCATGAGCCCCTGGCGCCGAAGGGGATCTGGTTTTACCTGCTTGTCGTGGCAGCGCTTCAGCGGGTGATCAGCGAGGGCAAAATGGCATACTTGCTGCGCAGCGCCTGGCTGGGCGGCCTGGTGGCATTGGCGCTGATTCTGTTGCCCTTTGCCATTGATCAGGCAAGAACCGGGCTCTATCCGCAACTGGAGCTGACGGCGCCCCAATATCCGGTCTCCATGCCGGCGCCTACGCCGCAATTGAGTGATGCGCCAATGGTGGAGGAGATGGCGGTAAAAAGAGAGGCGCATAAGGCAAAGAACGCCATTGGCGGTCTGGTTTCTTCGGTCCGAAGCTATAGAGAGCCGGAGTCGAAAATCAGGAAGCAGTGGCTGCCGGATAAAAATGCGCAGGTGCAAACCGGGCCGGGTCTGCCGGATTGGCAGTGGCGCCGCATCTCCCTCAGGTGGGATGGTCCGGTCACGCAATCACAACGGATGCAGTTGCTGATGGCGGGGCCGAAACTTAATATGGCGCTCAATTTTCTGCGCATCCTGCTGGTGGGCTTGCTCGCATGGCTGTTCGTGGACTGGGCAAGAGGCCGACTCCGCACTACCGGATCATCCGGTGCGTCGGGTGCTGCTACTGCGGCCGCAGTGGTCATGATGATTGTTGCAGGTTTCGGCGGCATGCAGGATGCCATGGCCGGGGATTACCCCTCATCAGAACTACTGGAAGAGCTGGAGCAGCGCTTGATCGAGCCGCCGGAGTGTCTGCCGCAATGCGCCGATATTGAACATATGCGCCTCGATATCCTGGATGATAATTTCAGCATTTTTATGCGCGTCAATGCGGCGCAAGAGAGTGCGGCGCCTGTGCCGGTGGGGGCGCTTGTGCCTGTCAGCGCCTGGATAGACGGCGAGCCGTCGCCATTGCTGCGCGCGGGTGGAGAGCGCTGGATGCATATCCCCGCCGGAAAACATGAGCTGGAGATCATTGGCCGCATGCCGGATCAGGCACAGTTGAGCCTGGCGCTGCCCCTGTTGCCGCATAAACTGGAGGTCAGCGCCAAAGGGTGGACGGTTGATGGAGTTAACCCGCAGGGCATCCCCAATAAGCAATTGCTGCTGACCCGTGTGACCAGGAGTGATACGCAAAATGGTGACAACAAGCTGACTCCAAGGGTGCTGCCGCCATTTATTCGTGTGGAGCGGACCCTGAGACTGGGCATGGAGTGGCTGGTGGAGAATCGTGTTACGCGCTTGTCGCCGACGGGTGTACCTGTATCGATCCAGATTCCCCTGTTGCCCGGTGAATCCGTGGTGACCGAGGGTTTTCCTGTGAAAAATAGTAGCGTGCTGGTCACCCTCTCGCCGGGTGCGCGTGGAACCAGCTGGAAATCACGCCTGGCTCAGGGTGACAAAATGACGCTGACAGCGTCGCAATCCAGCGGATGGATCGAGCGTTGGAAAGTGGATGTCAGTCCCATCTGGCATGTGACCAGCGAGGGAATTGCGCCGGCGCATCATCAGCAGCAGGGCAACTGGCTGCCGCAATACCTGCCGTGGCCGGGTGATCAGGTGATCCTGAATATTACCCGCCCTGAAGGCGTTCCCGGCGCCCTGTTGACGCTGGTGGGCAGTAATATGACGATCACTCCGGGAAAAAGAGCCACTGATACACAGCTGGATCTGAAAGTGAGAGCCAGCCAGGGTGGGCGCTACGAGATGACTCTCCCGCAGCAGGCGCAGCTGCAGTCGGTCAGCATCGATGGGCGCAGCCAGCCGATTCGCCAGGAGGGGAGGCGGGTCTCCCTGCCGCTGCATCCCGGGGAGCAGCGCTATGTGCTGAAGTGGCGCGAGTCCGATGGCATCGACTCGCGCTGGAAAACGCCGCAGGTCGATCTCGGCCAACCCAGTGTCAACACCAGAATCAAAGTCAAACTGGCGGGAGACCGCTGGACGCTGTTTGCTTTTGGTCCGACGCTTGGGCCTGCCGTACTCTTCTGGGGAGAGCTGCTGGTGCTGATCGCTATCGCGATTGTACTGGGGCGATTAAAGGAGTGGACGCCTCTGGGGACCGGCAGCTGGTTTTTGCTGGGTATCGGCCTAACGCAGGTTTCGCCGGCTTCGGCGCTGCTGGTGGTGGGCGCATTGCTGGCGCTGGGCTATCGCAAACAGATAGATACCACAGGCATAAAATATTTCAACCTGCTGCAGATAGCACTGGCGCTGCTGGTCATCGTCGGCGCATCCAGCCTGCTGTGGGCGGTGCAGCAGGGGTTGCTGGGCGTTCCCCGCATGCAGATAGCCGGGAATGGCTCCACTGCCTCCGAGCTGAACTGGTACCAGGACCGCTCGGATGCTCTGCTGCCGCAGGCATCGATCATCTCCCTGCCGTTGACAGTCTATCGCTGGCTGATGCTGGCCTGGGCATTGTGGCTGGCGCTCTCTGTGCTGAAGTGGAGCCAATGGGCCTGGGGGTCCTTCACCCACGGCGAGCGCTGGCGGCATGTCAAGTTGAAGCTGCCAAAGTTAAACAGCAAACCCAAAGCGAAACAGGAAGATAGCAAAAAGTAGGGTGACGTCTCTTTTTAACCACAGATGAGCACGGATAAACACAGATGAAAAAAGTTAGTAACTATTCAGCATCTTGTCAAATGAGCTAATAAGTCGCTGCTGTTGGGTGTATCTAAAGGAAACGTCGGAGGCATGGATGCCGAAGCGGGCCTACATGGCTGGTTCATGTTCCTGACGGAACCGGCATTTCCCACATCCCTGTGGGTCAGAGGTATTTACGGCGTTTTCCGGTAGATATCCCCAACAGCAGCGACGATCTCGCACGTACTGAATAGTTACAAAAGTTATATATATCTGTGTGCATCCGTGTTCATCTGTGGTTAATGATGCACTGGCAACCCATGTCCGGGTTGGAGACTCCAGTTATCTCCGGCGCCGTCGCTGCTGACGTTTGGGTTTCATGGATCTCCTTTTTGTCTTGTGACCCTGCGGAGGCTGGCGTGAACTACCCTGCGTCCCTTTTCCCGTCCCTTTAGGCTGCCATGCCGGAACCAGGTGGCGCATGCCGTTGCCGATCAAATCGGCGCGTCCCATCTGTTTGAGGGCGTCACGCAGCATCGGCCAGTTTTCTGGATCGTGATAACGCAGGAAAGCCTTGTGAAGCCGACGGCGCTTGATGCCGCTCACCACCGTGACTTGCTCTGATCGGCGCGTGACCTTCTTCAACGGATTGCGCCGGGTGTGATACATCGCCGAGGCAATCGCCAGCGGGGTCGGCAGAAACGCCTGCACTTGATCGAGGCGGAAGTCATGCCTCTTCAGCCACAGCGCCAGCTTCAGCATATCCATATCCGTGGTTCCCGGATGCGCCGAGATAAAGTAGGGGATCAGGAACTGCTCCTTGCCGGCCTCCCTGGAGAAGCGCTCGAACATCTCCTTGAAACGGTCATAACTGCCGATGCCCGGTTTCATCATCTTCGACAGCGGTCCCGCTTCGGTATGCTCCGGGGCGATTTTCAGGTATCCCCCGACATGATGGGTCACCAGCTCCTTGACGTACTCCGGGTCCCGCACCGCCAGGTCGTAGCGCAGTCCCGAAGCGATGAAGATGCGCTTGATGCCGGGCAGCTTGCGCGCGCGCTGGTAGAGCTGCGTCAACGGCTTGTGGCTGGTTCCCATGTTTTTGCAGATATCGGGGTAGACGCAGGAGAGCCGCCGGCAGGAGGCCTCGATCTTCTCATCCCTGCACTGCAGCCGGTACATATTGGCCGTCGGCCCGCCCAGATCGGAGATATTGCCGCTGAACCCGGGCGTGTTGTCACGGATGTTCTCGACCTCGCGGATGATGGAGTCCTCGGAGCGGCTCTGGATGATGCGCCCCTCATGCTCGGTGATCGAGCAGAAGGTGCAGCCGCCAAAACAGCCGCGCATGATGTTGACCGAGAAACGGATCATCTCCCACGCAGGGTTGCGCGCATCGCCGTAAGCCGGATGCGGTTTGCGTGTGTAGGGGAGTTCATAAATCTGGTCCAGCTCCCTGGTCGTCAGCGGAACCGGCGGTGGATTCAGCCACAGGTTGCGTTTGCCATGCTGCTGCACCAGCGCACGCGCATTGCCCGGGTTGGTCTCAAGATGAAACACCCGCGATGCATGCGCATAGAGCACGTCGTCAGCCAGCACCTGGTCGTAGGAGGGGAGGCGTACAACGGTGTTGTCGCGCTTCAGGCCGCGCGGACGATGATCGAAGTGAATCACCTGAGCGGCACCGGCATTCTCATCCTTGCAGGCTGTCTCCATGGCATAGGGATCGGTTTCGCGGTGCGGTTTTCCAGGCGCCTCGACATCTGTTGAATCGATCACCGTACAGTCATCGGGGACGCCCTGGCGCATGTAGCCGGCGCCGCGGATATCGGTGATCTCGCCGATCTTCTCGCCTGCTGCAAGGCGATGCGCCACTTCCACGATAGCGCGCTCGGCATTGCCGAACAGCAGCAGGTCTGCCTTGGAGTCCGGCAGGATCGAGCGCCTCACCTTCTCCGACCAGTAGTCGAAATGGGCGATGCGCCGCAGGCTTGCCTCGATGCCGCCGATAACGACCGGCACACCCTTGTAGGCTTCCCTGGCGCGCTGCGTGTAGACGATCACGGCCCTGTCGGGGCGTTTGCCGGCTTTGGCATCGGGCGTATAGGCGTCATCCGAGCGAATGCGGCGATCCGAGGTGTAGTGGTTCACCATCGAATCCATGTTGCCGGCGGTGATGCCGAAGAAGAGATTGGGCTTTCCCAGAGAACGGAAGTCATCGACAGAGCGCCACTCGGGTTGAGCCAGAATACCGACGCGAAACCCCTGCGCCTCCAGCAGCCGCCCGATGATCGCCATGCCGAAGCTGGGATGATCCACGTAGGCGTCGCCGGTGACGATGATGATGTCGCAAGAGTCCCAGCCAAGATCATCCATCTCCTCGCGGGACATGGGCAAAACAGGCGCAGGCCCGAACTTGTGGGACCAGAATTTGCGGTAGGAGAAAAGGTCTCTGCTTGTGTTCATGGATACAATCGATGATGAAGGCGCTAAATGCCTGTCACCAGAAAATCAATGGCGGCAACAATTTCATCCCGTAGATAATCCAGCGAGGTGACTGGCGCCTTCAATGCGGAATCTGGAACATTTGTCATCTGATGGGTTAATACTACAAATCTCTCCTCATGAAGTGTGATGATTGGGCAAAGGTTTGAGATGTTCGACTCATCCAGGTTTCTGTAGGGGGTCAGAGGAATAACCAGGCGTGAGTTGAGCGAATCGAGCAGGCTGTTTTGTACATCGATAAAAAAGGGATAGCTCTCCCTGGAGCCTGGATTGTGATTTTCATAGAGGGTAAATTGAGCCATTAGATGGTTCTGTAGGAGTCTGTAAAGAGTCCCTTTGCATCGGTAAGCTTGTTCGAGGTGGCAATGGCGTTTTTATTCTTTTTGAGCCATTGAGCACGCTCCTCTTTTCGAATCTCCTCCGCAAGAGCAGCTTCCAGAGTTGCCGAGAGATTCAGTTTCAAGCCTCTGGCTTTTGTTAGCAAGTCACTGTTGATACTGAGGTTAGTTGACTTTTTGGTCGCGGAATAGTTGTACAGTTGTGTCATTGCTTTACCCTGTTGCCCATGAGTAATGCGCATTAATCATGCGCATGCATGAAGTGTAACCGCCATCAGTCAAAATAACAACTACGGCCACATGGGTAGCACGGGCGCTTGCCCGAATTTGTGGGACCAGAAGTGTTCCCCGCGCCCGTGGGGATGAACCGGGAACTGCCGAGGATTCCTCGACAGTCTATTTACCTTCCCCTCGCTTTATGCGATGAATCGGTGAACTGGAATTATTGACAAATTGTAGACGTGTTCCGCAAGGATGTGCGCATGAGCAATGTATTCAGAATATATTGAGGGCGGTAAACTTGAAGTAGACTGAACTATCCGGAAATGCCGGAAAGTTCAGTGCGAGTTCAGGCTGAGATCATCCATTGTCGCGCCACCCGCGGGCGCGTGGATTGAAGCAATAAAAACCCGGTCAAGACAACAGAGATTGGTGTCGCGGGGATGAAAAAAATTCACTGCCGCACAGGATGCTTAGAAAAGGCGCCACAATCTGAAACATGGTGTTCTGTTCGTTCACTTGTAACGCAAGAAGAGGGGCGAACCCTTTACG
>Ga0209013_10002224_pt1 | contig 17624 bp, 15 predicted proteins | sample Cruoilmetagenom2_FD_187291 | JGI IMG/M metagenome (GOLD analysis project Ga0209013, IMG submission 187291) | Oil polluted marine microbial communities from Coal Oil Point, Santa Barbara, California, USA - Sample 2 (SPAdes) (version 2) | ecosystem: Environmental > Aquatic > Marine > Oil seeps ...
GCTTTCATAGCAAACGTTATTATTGTTTTTGCTTTCCCTGTCTTAACAGTATTATTAGCAATGGGAACGATGGATAGATTGTTTGGCACAAATTTCTTTACTACCGATAATGGTGGTATGGATATGCTTTGGGCTAACCTATTCTGGGTTTGGGGTCATCCGGAGGTATACATTTTGATACTACCTGCCTTTGGTCTTTACAGTGAAATCATTCCAACGTTTGCACGACGCAACCTGTACGGTTATAAATCGATGGTTGCATCAATGGTAGTTATTTCTATACTTTCATTCGTTGTTTGGGCTCACCATTTCTTTACAATGGGTCAAGGTCCATTTACAAACAGTATATTCTCCATTACAACGATGGCGATTGCAATTCCAACTGGTGTTAAAATATTCAACTGGCTATTTACCTTATGGAAAGGGAAAATCCAGTTTACAACACCGATGCTCTATTCGATTCTCTTCATTCCACTGTTTACATTAGGTGGAGTTACCGGTGTAATGCTTGCAATGTCAGCCGCTGACTATCAATATCACAATACGATGTTCTTAGTGGCCCACTTCCATAACGTAATTATTCCTGGAGTAGTTTATGCTATGCTTGCTGGTATGACATTCTATTGGCCAAAAATCTTTGGATTTATGTTGAATGAGAGACTTGGTAAATGGACTGCTTGGTTACTTACAGTCGGCTTTGTATTAGCATTTATACCAATGTATATCACTGGTTTAGATGGTCAGGCACGACGCATGTACACGTACTCTGAATCTACCGGTTTTAGTTTATTGAACATGGTTTCATTTGTCGGTGCGGCAGTTATGGCAATTGCCTTTGTTCTACTTGTTTATAACATTTACTATAGTATTCGTTATTCTCCTAGAGATATTGGTAGTGATCCTTGGGATGCACGTTCACTTGAATGGTCAACGCATACCCCAGTACCAGAGTATAACTTTGCGATTACACCACAGGTTGCTTCTACACAAGCATTCTGGGATTCTAAGAAAAATGGACATGAGTTATTTAAAGGCGATATAGAAAAAATTCATATGCCAAATAACAGTGGTTTACCATTTATCATGAGTTGTTTGTTCTTTGCATTTGGCTTCGCCATGGTATTTAGTATATGGCCAGTGGTAATTGTCTCCTTAATCGGTATTTTAGCTTGTTTAGTTTACCGTTCATTCGAGCAAGATCACGGCAGATATATTTCTGTAGAAGAGATTAAAGAAACGGAAACAAGATTGCGAGGTGCTAAAAAATGAAGGTAGATAACTCGCTTCCACTTGAATATAGCACGGAAGAAAATAACCTAAAAATCCTTGGCTTTTGGATTTTCATTGGTGCTGAAATTATGCTTTTCGCGACACTTTTCACCGCATATTTCACATTAGAAAATCGTACTGGCAACGGACCTACTGGTGCTGAAATTTTCGAAATTACACCAGTATTAATCGAAACTATTTTACTTTTAACAAGTAGCTTTACCATCGGTCTTGGTATTCATGCTATGCGTTTAAATAAGAAAAAAGCAACAATGGGATTCTTTATCGTTACATTGCTATTAGGAACAGCTTTCCTAGGAGTAGAGATTTATGAGTTCACTCATTATGTACATGTTGGAGCTGGGCTTCAAACTAGTGCTTTTACTGCAGCTCTACTAACAACATTAGGAACGCATGGTTTACATGTAACATTGGGATTATTCTGGGGATTATCTATACTTATCCAGATTAAAAAGCGTGGCTTAACTCCCGAAACAGCTAATAAATCATTTATTTTCTCTCTTTATTGGCATTTCCTAGATATCATTTGGATCTTTATCTTCAGCTTCATCTACTTGAAAGGAATGATGTAATATGAAAGAATTATTCCCTCTTAAACAAGTAATGGGCTTTGCATTTTCATTAGTCCTGACTGTAGTGGCATTGATGGTTTACTTTACTGACATGTCCTACACTATGGGAATGACAGTGCTACTAATAACTGCATTCGTTCAAGCAGGATTACAGGTAGTTGTATTTATGCATGCGGGAGAGACAAAGGATAAAGCATCCATTTACATTAATATTTACTATGCTTTGATCATTGCTTTATTCACTATCTTCGGTACACTTCTTGTATTAGTTTGGGATATGTAAGTAAATTAATATTAAAAAGGAGGATTGAGACTTTAGAGTCCCGATCCTCCTTTTTTGTAGCTCATTTAAATAAACAAAAGAGAGCGTTATCCTACACGCTCTCTCTTTTATATTTACTAGAATTCAAAACCATTTCTTCTGAAGCCACTAATATCATTCCGATTAAAAAGATAAAAACTGCTCCCATTACAACGCCAATCCCAATACCCATAATTGTACTAAACTCACTTATTAATGATCCGTATATAAAAATAGCAATTCCGATTGTAAGTAAAGTAGCACCAACCAATTTAGTAGCGTGTAACATTTTTACGTAACCTTCCATATTGTAACACCCCTTTGTACATATATTATCCATTATGTTCACAAAGTTGTCAATTACTTTTGTCTTTTTTGTGAACGAGTAATTTAAGTATAGGAAACAAAAGGGATTACACCGCAAATCAACATTCATTTTGAACTAATTAACTTTACCTCTATTCGATATCTCCTAACTTTACGACCTAACATCGCTGGGGTTATAGGCGGATAATGCTAAACCTTAGGCTGAGGTTGGGCCGGTTGCCATTTGCTTACGGGCGGATTGAAATCTTACTTGGGTGCATACAACTCCTCGGGCGTTCACTATGAGGTCGGGCAGTTGTCCTTTGCTACTTTATTGATACCGCAAGTAACTTCATTACCCCCCTCATTAGATAACATTAGCAAATACCCAAGTATAAGCGATGAATAAATATCATAGTATCAAGAAAAAAGTGTGAGGAAGTGGTTACCTCTATAGAACCAATAATTCATCGACGCTACACACTGACGCATTTTGATATTACTGCAGACCTTTTTCTAACAATTGGTTTAAGATTTGTCCGCGATAAAATTAATATTATGAGAGATGAAGTACTTGGTAAATGGACTAAAGTTGGAGGTTTCTATGTATGTAATGTGCATGTGGATTTGGATATAGATGGACAATTTAATCAGACCGTTGCAGTAAAGTGAAATGACATATTTAGACGTGAATTATCAATGGCCTTGCGAGCCATCAAATATGGAGATAAGAGACTTTTTATTGCACATCCTGATTATATAATTCTCAAATTACAGTTCACTCTATATCAATATATCCCCAATTTTATAAGGTAGAAAATTTGGGCACTTTTGCAAAGTATACTAAGCTCTGATTTCAGTATTCAATGGAAATAATAAGAAGAGGTGATCAAATTTTTTGGTACCTCTTCTTTTTAGGATACTGCTCTTATTCATTTATATAAACTTCACTTATTTGTAAGACGGTATTTCCATCGTGCTATATCCGAATACAAGTTGATAACTATCAAACATGTTACAATCAATGGATGAAAAACAGTTGGAGTGACGAATATGAATAAACGAGAACAACAGAAACAACAGCGACGTCAAAGTATTATCCAGATTGCAAAGGATCTATTTTTGGAACACGGCGTGCAAACAATACAAATGCAAGATGTGGCTACTGCTGGTGATATTGGGATTGCGACATTATTTCGCTATTTCCCTAAAAAAGAGTATTTATTGATTGCAGCGACGAATGCGATCACAGAGGATATGGCCAATGATATTGGCCATATTATTGAACAGACAGTAACGGCATATGAAAAAATCGATCAAATTTTGGAGTATTATATGGGCATAATAAAGGATCCACAGCTGCGTTTAGCAAAATTTTTCGACTCCTTTGATTTATATGAGAAGATAGCAGAAGAATCGCCTGAACAATATGCTGAATACTTATCTGTACGAAGCAGATTAGCCCGTATTTTATTAACTATAGGTGAACAGGGCAAGATAGATGGTTCGTTAAGATCAGATGTGGATTTGGATGTATTTATCATGACAATGGTGCAAAATTTTAGCATATTTGCTTATAAATCAAGCCTAACAAAGCATGACTCAAATCTTTCGACGTTGCTATCTCCGGACAAGCAGCTGACGATGATGAAGGATGTATTTTTACGCTATATTAAGGCCTAACAAAAAACGGGCTGATTGATTGACATTCCTATAAAAAAGCTGTTTACTAGAAAGTGTGAAATATGATAGTTAACTATCACTTTATACCAATCTATCTTAGGAGGCTTTTTATATGAGTCGTTTATCAGGTAAAGTAGCAATTATTACAGGAGCAGCACAAGGTATGGGTGCAGCACATGCAAAATTATTCATTGAGCATGGTGCAAAGGTTGTTTTAACAGATTTAAATGAGGAAAAAGGGAATGCATTTGCTGCCGAATTAGGTGAAAATGCCCTTTTCATTAAACAAAATGTTACATCTGAAGAAGATTGGGCAGCAGTTATTGCGAAAACAGAAGAAGCTTTCGGTCCAGTAAACGTATTAGTAAACAACGCCGGTATTACAATGGCGAAAAATATGCTTGATATTACAGTAGAGGAATACCGTCGTATCGTAGACATTAACCAAGTGTCCGTATTCTTAGGTATGAAAACTGCAGCAGCTTCAATGATGAAAGCTGGCGGGGGTTCAATCGTCAACATTTCTTCAATGAATGGCTTAGTTGCTGGTGCTGTAGGTTACACTGATACAAAATTTGCAGTTCGCGGTATGACGAAAGCAGCTGCGATCAACTTAGCGCCAATGGGTATACGTGTAAACTCTGTACATCCAGGCGTAATCGCTACACCTATGGTTGTACAAGAAGATACAAAAGCAGCTGTAGAAGAATTCTCTAAACATATTCCATTAAAACGCGTTGCACAACCAGAAGAAGTATCAAACATGGTACTGTTTTTAGCTTCTGACGAGTCTAGCTACTCAACTGGTTCAGAATTCGTTATCGATGGCGGATTAACTGCACAATAATATTAATACATGAAAAATCCATTAATTTTGTAAAGGTCGATTTTCTATTTATTTAGAAAATCGACCTTAGTTTTTTAAATACACCGCTTACTTATCAGCTGGCTCATCTTTTCAATACGATTAATAATTGTATCTACTATTTGGTAGAGATATCCTCTCCAAAGATGGCAACATTCTGCCTATCAGATATAAATTTTTGTCCATCCCATTTAAGTACTGTTTGTATATAACCTAATGCATCTGCATGGTATCTTCCAGCAATTTCTTGAAATGCCATCAATTCATACGTACCGTCCCTTGCAAAGTCAATTGGATACAACCCACCAACAGGGTCAACCCACCCCTCTATTGGTTCTTTTAGAATTCCCTCTTCATCGTAAATTTCCAGTAAGTATTCTTCACCTTTAGATGTTAAATCTAATACGTATTGCTTGTTTGGATTATAGCTAATTACTTTAACTTTGTAGTAGTTTTCATAAAGTACTTGATATTTGGAAGTTTCGTTAAAATCTTCTACGTCAAATACCTGTTGCATATTTCCATGAGTAAAAGAAAAGACAAATGCATAAATTGTCCCCCCGCTTCCTCCAGTATCGATAACAACTAAAATGTCATCTACTTGATCACCAGTAAAGTCTCCAAGAAAAATGGTTGGATTATACCCAACATTTTGGTTTAGATAAATTCTCTCTAACGTATTTTCATGCTGATACAAAACATTCAAAGTGATGTTCTGCCAAAAGGGACTTCCTTCCGTTTTCTCTCCAGTTAGATAAACAGTGTCCAAAAATCCATTCCCAGTCAAATCCCCTCTGGAATACACAATGATTTCATCGTTGTTATGACCACTTTTCTGCATATACTCTAACACTTGCTTCCTCATATTTAACAGTGACTCAAGTGAAGGGTATGGTTCACTGAAAGCGAGGGCTTTATCAATAGAAATCAAAGATTGTTTAAAATCCCCTGCTTTCTTTTGAGCTTCTGCTAGGTAATACCAATAGTAAGAGAAATCATTGGAATGGAGAAGGCTTTTATAATAATCCTCTACCTTCTTAAAGTAGTACGGATATACATCCGTAGCTAAAACTAGCTGATTATCTTCAAAACGATATACATCTACCTTGTAGGCTTCTCCTGTATCATGTACCCATATCGCAAGTTCATATTGCCCGTCAGGACCGTACAAACCAGGCATGTCTTCTACTTCTAACTTACTATAGGCTATATTAGTAGTTGGTAATCGTAGAATGCCACCATCTATCCACTGCAACAAATCTAATTTTGCCCATTCACTTCCTATTTGCCAGCCAACAATAAGTGTATTAACCCAATTAGCTGTAATCGGTGCTGCCACTAAACTTGAAATTCCATAACCACTCCCTTTTATATGCACTAAAGGCAACCACTGATCATCAACATTTTTTAAGATAATTAGGTAATTTTGATTGTTAAATATGTAAGCTCCGACTAATTCATCAATTTGATCATTATCAATATCCGCTAATAACACTGCTGGATTATTAGGAAGTCCCGACAATTCCAGGATAGATGCGTTGGGCGGTATAAAATTCAATAGCACATTTACATAATCATTCATGTTTACACTCCTTTTAAGCCATCATATGCTTCAATGAGATGAAACTTCCCTCAGTGATGAAGCAAGTATCTTTTACCAAACAAAAAGATGCCAAAGAGGAATATCCTCTTTGGCATCTTTGTTAAATTTATTCTTTTGAATCTTTAGCTGGTACATCTGCCTCTGCTTCTTCAGACCCTCCCGCTGGTGCAGGAACATTGATAAATAGTTTACCTGCAGCTTTTTGGCGTGTTTCATTTGCAAATTCATCCACCACTTTTACTTCTATAACTGCTCCATTCGCAACAGTTTCAGCAGGTACTGTCCAATAACCAACGTAATGCCCCTCTCCTTGTTCCATCATAGGTAGCTCTGTTGCGTTGTTCACTTGACCTACATTAGTTAATGGCATATGAATAACAAACGAAGGTTTTAACCCTGGGTCGCTATCAAATTCAATTTTAACGCTTCTTCCTGTGGCCAAATAAAGATCATTTTCTGGCTTCAGATTAGTAATTTCCGCGGCATTATAGTCTGCTGTAACAGTGACTGTTTTCGATTCACCATTACCTGCTTTATCCTTAGCCTCTACTACAATTTCATTGATTCCTTCATCTAGAAGAACTCGTTTAGAGTATTTACCGTCCGAGACTACGGCAGCTTGACCATTCACATGAACGAAATCTAGGTTCTCATCTGCAATAGTACCCTGAACAGTTACAGTTTCACGATTTGTTTTTTCTCCGTTTATAGGATTCTCGATAGTTAATACTGGCTTAACTGTGTCCAGAATAACTGTGGCAGGCTCAGATTGACCTGTTACTCGATCATCCAATACAGAAACTGCTACAAATTCATTTGATCCTTCTGTCAATTCAGTTTCTATAGAGAATTTACCATTCTCGTCAACAACTACTGAGCCAGCATCTTCTCCATTTTGTTTTAACTCAATTGTAGTTGTAGGTGAAGCAGTTCCTTCTACAGTAAACTGCGGCTCACTTGTTACTAAACCAACCTCTGGCGAAGTAATTATTGGACCAACTACTTCATAACTAACACGGGCACGGATCATATAATTTCCTTCTGCTGCTGGAGAAGGTGTCCATGCTCCGGATACTCCTTGATAACTTCTTTCTGCATTTACTCCGTTTTCATCTGTTGCAAGTCCAGGTGAATTAGGGTTTGCTACAGTTTGGCGATATACCATAAAGAAGTCGCCATTCACGGTAATATTGTGTTCCGTAAGATCTACTACAGTCCATTCACCATTACGAAGGGCTGTTGCACTAATAGGACCTGTAAGTTTTTTACCAGGTGAACCATCTGTACCAGTTGCATCCCAAACTTCTACTGCAAATTCCGTTCCACCTGGGTTTGGCCATTCGGTATCCCAGAAACGGAAAACTCCATCTGTAACAATTCCATTTTCTTTGCCTTCTGGAAGGGACATTTTCACAGCCCAAGCATTGCCTGCTACATTAAAAGCGCGTGCATTTTCTGCTGTTCCATCATCATACCCAATTTCTCCACCTGGATATGTGTAGAAAGGTTCCAAGGCGATATTTTGTGTAGTCGCATCCGAACCAATTGTGATTGCAACTTCTTGGCTATGGTAGCCACGAGCAATTATTTTTAATGTGTAGTCTCCTTCGTAAGCAGTTAGAGAGTAATTACCAGATGCATCTGTTACTACTGGGGTTACATTTGCATCTTCTACAAGGATAATTGTTGCTCCTTCAATTCCCTCTCCCGTCGATTGGTCAGTGATTACACCACTTACTATATTTTCTGCAACTTCCGTTAAAGTAAAGTTAGCAGTTGTAATACCGTCTGCTTCAATCGTTAAAGATTTTTCTTCAGACTCAAATCCATAAGCCTCTGCTTTAGCTGTAAATGTCCCTGCGCCATGCATAAGTGAATAAGTACCATCTGCCGGGTTTGAATATACAGAGCGACCAGATTCTAAAACACTTACTTGAGCACCTAATGGTAGAAGTGTTGGGTTAACAATTGTATCTACTACTGGAGGTGCTTCTTTAGCAGGCAATAAAGGTCTAATTGTTTTAGGATCAATTGCTTCTTTCAAAGACTTTTTATCTGTTTCTTTATTATTATCTTTGTTTGTTTTGTTTCCGCTATTACCTGCTTTATTGCCGTTATTACCATTATTTGCACTATTTCCTTTTGATACTTTTCCTGTTTGAGAAATGTTCACCAAACCAACATCATCTAAATACCAACCATTTTTCACAACACTTCCATCTGAGAAAGCGTTAAATCCAATGTATACACGCTGACCTGCAAACTCTGACAAGTCAACCTCTGCATCAATCCAACCTTCTGATGTGCCTTGAACCATTAATAATTGTGTCCATTCTACTTGATCTGTAGAGATAAACACATGGCCATAATCCCATGCTCTGCCAGCAGAAGATTGTTCAAACTCATGCCATTGTTTAAATTGTAGATATGAGTTTCCTTCTGGTAAATCTACTGGAGGCATAACGAGTGTAGCATTCATAGAACTCTCATATGTTCCATCTAAATTAGTAGCGTACACTTTTTCTCCAGAAGCTGCCCCATCAGGACCTACTGTTGGAATCCCCCATTCCCAGCTATTTTTCTCCCCAAAGGAAGTCCAGCCAACCGGTGTAGCTTCGAAATCTTCAGAATAACCAACTGTTATCCCTGCGTTCACTTGAATTACATACTCTTCACTAACTACTTCATTGTTACCAAAATCATTTATTGTCCACTTGTACGTAAATGTTTCCCCTGTAATAAGTTCTCCAGGTACTACTACAGTGTATTCACCATCAGTATAGTCTCCAGATGTGCGTCCTGCTTCAATTGACTGCCATGCACCATCTGCATCTCTATAGTGTAGATCAACTGATGAAACACTGATATTATCCGTAACTGAAATTGTTAGAGGTAAAGCCATTCCCTCATACGTCTCTACTGGAGCAGTATGTTCAAATATTGGAGCTTCAGTATCATCACCTTGCTTTGAAACCTGTCCTTTCAATGTTCCAAGACCTGTAATGATAGATCCTACTGCTTCATATGCATCTACTAATCCATAGCCATATCCATGATTAGGAACTGTAGTATACACAGAATCTGTTAATGGATTTGCTGTATTAAGCAAAATCTCTTCCATTTCATTTACTGTTAGGTCGGCATCCACTTGTCTAAGCAACGCTGCTACACCTGCTACTGCTGGCCCTGCCATCGATGTACCATTCCAACCACCTTCATAAACCCCTCCTGGTACAGATGAACGTATATTCACACCAGGTGCAGAGACATCTGGTTTAATTTCCGCATACGGAGAAGGTCCACGTAACGAGAAATTCGCTACCATATTATTAATATCCGTTGCTCCTGTTGCAAAAGATTCTGGATAGTTAGCGGGTGCTGCTACAGAACCTGCTCCACCGGGATTTGTCAGAGTTGTATTACCCGCAGAAAATTCCGGGAAAATCTCTGCTGCACGCCAATTAATAACAACATCACGGTACCACTCATCAAGTCCCGCTCCTCCACCCCATGAGTTATTAACTACATCTGGCGCCATATCTACTCTTGTATTACCTTCTGCATCTGTTGGAGCCAAAATCCACTCAGCTGCTTCAAGTAAGTCAGTATCTGATCCCCCACTTGCAGTAAATGCTTTAACAGCAATATACTTTGCTCCGGGAGCTACTCCAACTTGGTTCGCACCATTAGGTTCACTACCAACCATTGTTCCCGTAACATGTGTTCCATGTCCTTGGTCATCGTATGGTGTAGCCCGTCCTGCTGTTGCATCAAACCAGTTATAGTCGTGAGAAACTACTCCACTTGACTTATTGTAGCCACGATATTTTTCCTTTAGAGCTGGATGATCCCATTGCACACCTGTATCGATACTTGCTACAACAGTTCCAGCTCCATCAATGCCCATTTCCCAAACTTCTGGAGCTTTGACACGTTCTACATTCCATTCTACATTTGAAGTTTCTGCCTTTGGAACTACTGCATTTTCTGTTTTTGTAGTAAATAATTGACGGGTTTCATTTGGTAATATTTTCTCTACCTCCGGGAATGTAGCTAACTTTTCAGCAACTTCTAGAGTTGATGTAACAGACATACCATTCACTATATAATATGATTCAACATCTTTTGCATTTCCCTTAGCAACCTCTTGCTCCAGAAATTCTGTAACAGTTTGCTGAGATTCTAAAGAAGTAGACTTAAGTTCAGATACAACTGCAGATCGTTGGATAAGCTTAGCATTGTGAGAAGACAAATTTGCCTTTTCAGCATGCTTCCTTGCTTCTTCAGCCACTTGTAAGGAATCTGATTTCTCCTTGAATTTTATTAGAAATGTAACTTTATCATCGCTTTTGAAACTTTCCAGTAATCGACTGTTTAGCTTGTCCTTAGCAGAAATAGAATTGGAACTTGAATCCCTGAATGATTGGTGAAGTTTGCTTGCTGTTTCAGCACTAACTACGTTTGGTGCAACAAGCGAAAACGTCATAAGTACACTAGCAACAACACTAAGAACTTTAGTTTGACTCTTTTTCTTCCTCAACTTCATTCCTCCCTGAATTTTACTAAGATTTTTTTTACCAATAGACCTTACAAAAGCCCACAAAAAAACACCTTCTCCTCCTTCCCAATAAATATTGGTAAATAGAATCAATGGTGACAATCTAAACTTCTCTTGGTGTAACTACTACAATAAAGCAATTTCAACTTAAATATTGTCGAAATTCGTCAGTAATTACCGTAATTTTCAAAATTAATAGAAAACTACTATTTATAATAATTTTTTATTAGGTTAATATTAACTATTTTCAATATAATAATATGTGTAAATAAGCTATAGAATCGTTGGCACTACTATACACTAGACAAATAATAACTATTTGTTTATCTTTATATAATTTCGCACTATTTTTAATAAATAAACACTTTTACCTAACCTTCCAAAATATATTGAATAGATTAAATTTAATATCCCTAACGAATAGTTCCTATTAACTAGATTAAATACCATATGAATTAATATTAAGCTAATGATATCAATGTTTTTCTATTTATAATTCTATTATTTTACACCATTTAAAATTAAAGAGACATTATGACTATATATACCTACTAACAGCGAACCCTTAGAACTACTATTATAATTTACTTCCAATTTGGAATATAGGATAAAACATATTTCAACTATAAAGTATTGTTAAAAATGTTGAATGGTTTTAATTTATACAGTTTCTTGCTATGTTAAAAGGAGATTATTTACTGGGGGTTCGTATGCAAATATTAAATTTTGAAACATCATGGGAGAAGGCCATTGCTACCAAAGATAGAAAGCTAATAACCGAAATTTTTCAAAGGAGCAATACGACAGATGGGCAAAGTATTCGATTGGAGCCTATTTGGGAAGCGATGAATTATAAAGGAGAGGTTTTAATCACTGTACTAATCCATAACTTTATGGATACGGCACTCACTTTTCAAAATCAAAAGTTTACCTATATAGAAAAGGAGTCAATTATTGCCGAACATATCTTTACTGTCTCTCAGTTAGTTATTAAATCTAAAACTAGTATGCCTTGGACATTTATCTTTCCGATTGAAAGCTTACACCAGAAAGAAATTCGTGGGAATGGAAAGTTAGAAATATAAACAAAATGAATGACGCTCTACAAAGAAACGGGAGTTACTTCTTAAATAAGATAACGCCTAACGAATATTCGTTAGGCGTTATCTTATTTAGTAATTTTATACTTTATGTCACAAAATTCTTAAGCTGTTTTCATTAATTCTTTATCTTTTCTACCATGCAGCAAATAGTATAGAGGAATACAAAAAACAATTACTACAACCATCGCCACAAAGATTGTTCGGTATCCAGACTCAGGTACGATAAAACCTAAAACAAAGGGTCCAACACCTAAACCAATATCAAATAAGATAAAATAGGTTGCAGTAGCTAAACCAAATCGATGGGGCTCTGTTACTTTAACAGCAATTGTTTGTGCAACAGAATTAAAGTTACCATAACCAAAACCTATAAATGCTGCAGCAAGAAGTAACATCCACCCTGTTGAAGCTTGGCTAAACAACAGCATACCAATTGCAAATAGAACTATGCACGGGTAAACAATAATGTTCGCACCTTTAGTATCCATTAATTTTCCTGTAAATGGGCGAGAGACGATAATCACAATTGCATACACTAAAAAGAAATAACTAGCTGCACTAACTAGATTAATGGACTCTGCATAGAAGGACAAAAATGTCATAACGCCAGAATAACTAAACCCAATAATTAATGCCACAAATGAGATAGGTATAGCTTTTGGTTCAATAAATTGAGATAAGATGGAGCTTTTAACCTCAGTATTCTCTGGTTGTTTAATTGGCGCTAATTTTAGTTTCACAGCTGCCAAAAATACCATACAGATAATAGATAATATTAGATTCATTGTGAACATGATGGTGAATCCATTGTCCATTTTTAATAATAAGATTCCGATAAATGGACCAATAGCAGTTGCTAGTATAGCACTTAAACTAAAATAGCCAATCCCTTCTCCTTTTCGGGCTCTTGGCAAAATATGAGCCACAATGGTACCAGTTGCTGTACCAATAACCCCTACGGCAATCCCTTGTGCTAATCGGTTCACTAATAGTAGTGGAATATTATTTGCCAAAAAGTAAAGTACCGATGTAATAGTAAAGAAAGTTAGACCGATCCATAATATTTTAGTTGGACCTTTAACCCCTATGAAACGTCCAGCACCTAATCTTCCCAACAATGACCCAATAATAAAAATACTCGATACTAAGCCCGCCATGCTAGTGGAAGCCTCAAATTCCGATTTTGCAAAAGACGCGATTGTTACCAAAAGTAAAAAGTATACTAGTGTTGCTAAAAAATTTATAATTGAAACGATTATGAAATCCTTTGTCCAAAGTTTTTCCTTGTTCATAAACTACCACTACTTCCTAATGTTTTGTTGCAATTTTTCTAATACCTTTTCCACTGTCTCGCATTCTTCTTCCGTGATACCCTCTAAAAGCGATGTTTGAAAAGCATGTACTTCTTTTTTTAATTGCTGATATTTTACTATACCTTCTTCCGTTAGATGCATAACTTTCTTGCGTTTATCCGTTCCATAAACTACATATATTAAATGTTGATCAATAAGTTTTTGCGCAAGTGATGTGACAGAGGGCTTCTCAACACTCCAATATAGGGCAATTTCTGAATTTGTAGCAGGACCAACTTCAGAAAGGTATCGGATTAATCCCCACTGAGCTTCTGACATTTGATAAGGGCTTAACACTTGCAGTAGACCGTTTGCATAAGGTCTTTGAAGAATTTTAAATTTAGCAAACATCGAATTCATATTCGTAGCCTCCTTTTATATAATGTATATTAGTTAGTTAACCTAATTAATTAAAAAGCATTTTACTGATTTTGTAAAGTGTTAAATAATTCATATTAATTGCTATGTGACTGCATATAAAAATAAAAACACTCTCACCATTTTTGGCAAGAGTGCTATAACAGAATGAAACTCACTATTTAGGTCTTTCGAGAGAAAAAATATTACCAATTGTTGCATAGCTAGAGCCTGCTAAACGACTGACAGCACTTAAACCTTTCGGATCAATTCTTCCATCTTTATAAATAGCCTCATCAATATGAAATTGAACTACTTCTCCAATGAATAAATCACTACTAGGTTCTTCTCCTCCTAGAGGAATTGCTTGCACTAATCTGCATTCCATTCGAATTTTCGCTTCCTTTACACCTGGTATAGAGATATTTTCACTTGGTATGAGTGTTAGATTCGCCAATTCGATTTCACTTACTGATGCAGGTAATGAAGCAGCTGTTTCATTGATCTTCGCTACATTCTCAACATCCACAATATGCACAACAAATTGTTGGTTATCATAAATATTACGTGCAGTATCTTTTACACCACCACCTGCTCTTTGGATAGCAAGTGATACCATCGGCGGGTTCGACGAAACTATATTGAAATAGCTAAATGGTGCCCCATTAACTACTCCATCCTCAGATTGTGTGGTAACAAAAGCAATTGGCCTAGGAATGATAGAACCAATTAAAAGTTTATAATTGTCTCGCTCACTATTTTGTTTTGGATTAATAGAAATCAATATATTCAGCCCCTCTTTTAGTCGATTGGACGCACTTGAATTGGAATAAGCGAATTTACTAATTGTTCACGGTGCTGTTCAAACTGGAGAGGTAACATTAGCTGAGTTCCCATTGTTTCTGGTGATTCATCATGTGAAAATCCTGGTGGATCTGTTGCAATTTCAAACAAAATTTCCCCAGATTCACGAAAATACAATGCACTAAAGTAATTACGATTTTTCAGCTCCGTTACATGTTGACCTAGATTAATGGCATATTGTTGCCATTCCAGATGATCTATATCATCCTTTGCACGCCAGGCAATATGATGAACAGTCCCAACCCCCATCGTTCCACGTTCTCCAGTGATCGTTTTTAAATCTATTATATTGCCAATATCAGCTGAAGCCTTAAAACGAGTATAATCACCCTCGCTCCCTACCAGCTCAAGTCCCATTACATCTGTTAATGTTTTAGCTGTTTCTTCTGGTCTGCTGGAATAAAGTGTGGCACCACCAAAGCCTTTAATCGCAACTTCTGGTGTCACCCCGCCAAATGTCCAATCATTTTGTTTCCCTTCTGCACGTTCAACAAGTTCTAAATGGAGACCATGTGGATCATCAAACTGAATTACATGTTCCTCAAAACGTTCCACTTTTTTGAAGGGTATCGCAAATGTTGCAAGACGGTTGACCCAAAAACCGAATGATCCGGGTGGAACAACATATGTAGTAACTCCGACTTGACCATCTCCAATTTTTCCTTTGTAAGCATTTGCCCAAGGGAAAAAGGTAATAATTGTACCCGGTTTCCCACCACCATCTCCAAAGTATAAATGATAGGTGCTAGGATCATCAAAATTCACTGTTTGCTTCACTAAACGCAAACCTAATATCCCTGCATAAAAATCAATATTTTCCTGTGGATGACCCACTATTGCTGTAATATGGTGAATTCCTGCAGTATATTTTTTCATCATTACTACCTCCTCTATATAATCTCATGACTTGATCACCTAACTTACCTAAACCACTTAGAAACTGCGAGTAATATTTATAGTAAGAATAAATGTTTATTAATAATTTCTGAGCAAAACTTTCAATCTATTTTAAAATGTTTTGATCAGAATTTATTATAGTAAATCACAAAATGTACATGGCTCATGTACATTTTGTAATCTTTAGTTATTCGTAGGTTAACTAGGTATGACCCCTACTGAACAGTTGGCATTTCTAAATTAAATCTATTGCTTATATAAGTTGCAAAACTCTATTTCTGCACTAACTAGTCGCAACCCGTATTTGCTAGATCAAGTTGAGGTTATTTACGTATTGTATTTAATGCTGTTGTCCAAGGGATAACTTGGTCCAACATTTGGTTTACTGAATCTGCTTGGACAGCAGCTGGTTTGAAGTCAGTGCCATTTTCAAAGTCTGTAAATAATGACAACGCTGGATGTACACGAACATGTGCTACAAGTAATTCACTTAAAATACCGCGTAAATGTTCTGTTGCACGAGCTCCACCTACAGAACCGTATGATACGATACCCGCTGCTTTGTTGTTCCACTCTTCACGTAGATAATCTAGTGCATTTTTAAGCGCTCCAGTGATTGAGTGATTATATTCTTGAACGATAAATACGAATCCATCTTGTTTAGCAATGATTTCTGACCAAGCTGCTGCTCCTGATGCGTCTGCTCCTGCTTCACCTAAAAGTGGTAGTTTGTATTCTGCAATGTCAATAATTGTGTAATTTGCATCTCCACGTTTATCTGCTAATTCTTTTACCCAAGCCCCTACTTGTGGGCTTACGCGGCCCTCGCGTGTTGATCCTAAAATAATACCTATATTTAATTTCGTCATTATTTTTTCCTCCTCTTGTTGTTGTTGTTCTTGTGTTCCAAATAATTTACTCCAAAAACCCAATTTTCTTTTCACCACCTTAATAGCAGTATTACTTACCTTGTTCACTCAAACATTTAGTAAAAAAATTTTAGGTAATACCATCATTTTTCCCTATAAATCCTTAAAATAATCAACTGATGAAATTATTAAGAAATGTATTCTACTCAAGTTTCTTATTGTCCTTACCGTAATAACTCCGATTACTGTAGAGTTCCACTAAAATATACCTCTAATTAATATATCTTTAATTCGAGATAATAATATCATAAAAACAAAACCATTGTCAATTAAATAATTCTATCCCCTGCTTATAAAGTATAAAAGCACCCATAGGTGCTTTTATACTTTAGCTGGAAGCTGATGTATTTCATATTTTGATACTGCTTTTTTGGCAAGGAAGTGGGAATTCATTTCATCTTTATATACTTGTACAAATTCTTGACTTAGTAAATTCAAAACTTCAGATTCTACCTTATCCAATCCTTCTCCTTCTAATTCTAAACTCGCCAAATGGGTGCCGTCTAGACTTTCAAACTTCACAAGATATCGATCCATATAATCCCTCCTTTATCAACTAAATTCGACAAAAGAAAGAAATAACCTTCAAGGAACTGCAATAAATTGAGATGAATTTTTATCTATTTATTTCAGTAAAACCTCCTTACCATTCCTGGTAAGAGCTCTCTATAGAGCCAGGCTAATACTTAAGCATTTCTTCACAATAGGGTTAAAATCCATCTAATATTTGGGATATCCTTCAACAGACTTCTGCAAAAATGCAGAAGCCACAGGTGATAAAATTGCATTTTTAATAACGCTGATAACTATCGCACTTTATTTCGGACTAAACAATAAAACTTCATCAAAAAACACCCTTACCATTCCTGGCAAGAGTGCTCTATAAATGTTGCTATATTAGACTTTTTAAGTAAGCCGCCTTTGCCGTACATTCATTAGAAAGT